>CETK01158732.1_pt1 | contig 15800 bp, 17 predicted proteins | sample 361431 | NCBI WGS metagenome assembly CETK01 (sample SAMEA2622452, study PRJEB7988) | marine metagenome | biome: marine biome (ENVO:00000447); feature: surface water layer (ENVO:00002042); material: "saline water (ENVO:00002010), including plankton (ENVO:xxxxxxxx)" | depth 5 m | reverse complement strand
TCAAAAAATTTTTTAGATATAGAAGAACCAATCAGGCCTAAACCACCAAGAATGTATGATTTTTTATTAAATAGTCTTTGTGTTACTTTTTTTTGCATTATTATTTCTTTCTATTAAGTATTTTACTATTTTAAAATCTAAAGGACTATCAATATCAATAGATCTTTCCTCTGGCATTAAATATAAAGATGTTTTCTTTAAAAAAACGTCTTTATTATCTGAAATTACACTTTTTAAAATTGCTTTCCTATTCCAAATATATATGGATGCATTCATATCAAAAGTGTCTGGTGTTTGTTGTCTAGAATCGGGAATTCTATTTAATTTCTTTACAACACTTAATTTGTCTTTTTTGAATTCTATTACATTATAATATGGATTTTTTTTAGAAATTGAGGCTGTTATTAAATTTTCTGATTTTTCACGCATAAATTGTTTATAAGAGTTTACAATATCTTTCACATTTCTTAGAGGAGAAGTTGCGTCTAGATCAATTAAAATATCAAATTTTGTCTTATAGTATAATTCAGCCTTTATAAAAGTGTCTCTTATAACTGGTAATTTTGGAGTATTGTCCAAGGCTTGATTTTTTTTTCTAGAAAAAACTTTATCAACTCCATATTTAATTGATGAATTTGAAATTAAATTAGAGTCTGTTGATACTATAATTTTATTAAATAATTTTGATTTAATAGCTTGATTAATAGTGTACCATAATAATGGTTTTCCATTTATTTTTTTTAAGTGTTTATTTATTACACCTTTTGACCCCCCTCTCATACATATTGTGCAAAGTATTTTCATTTTAATTTTATTTTGTTTAGAATTTTTTGAACCTCTATTGCTTCAATATAATTGCAACAAATGGGTTTTGCTGAAAATATTATATCTTTATGCATCAAATAATGAGTAAATTCTCTTTTAATATTTTTAAACTTAGATTTATGCAATTTATTATTGTAAAAGTAATTAATCTCATTTTTTATTATGTCTGCAGAAATTGATATTTTTTCTCCATCAATTATTAACTTTCTTTGAGCAGGTCTTGTATAATAATTTAAAACAACATTACTAATAAGTCCTTTTTTATGTTTATTAATTGATATTACTATATCATCTGTATTAATTTTTAAATTTGAAATTTTTTTATTAAATGAATATAAAACTTTGATGTTACCAAAAATCCAATTTAAATAATCAAATTCATGACTTAAATCATTTAAAACACCTCCTCCTAATTTCTTTATTGCACTAGATGTTTTTGTATAGTCTCTTTTAGCTCTCCAGTTTGGCAGGTAAGATCCGCAAAATACGTTTGCTGTCCAAATTTTTTGATTTTTTACTATATTTTTTAATTTAGAAATTACTGGATGATATCGTAAATCATAACCAACGTATATGTCATTGTTCAGTTTTAAATTTTTATCCATTAAGCTATTAAATAAGGGTTTTTCAACAAGAATTTTTTTATTTTTTAATTGATTATTGATCTTTAGAAGATGTTGCTTATGCATAGAAGTTGGTGAAGCAATAACTACATATTGTATATTTAAATTATTTAATCTATTTAGAGAGTGTATTTTATCTTTTGATTTAATTTTTTGAGAAGTAAATAAATATATTTTATCAAATATTTTCAATTTCTTTAATATTTTAAAATGAAGTTGGCCTATAGAACCATAACCAATAATAAGTGCATTATTCATGTTTGCTTAAGCAGATCATTAAAATCTTTTTTTAATGAAATATTTTTATAACGTTTTTCAATAATATTTATTACATCAGAAGAAAAACTTTTACCCTTGTATTTAATTGAAGTTTTTTTTAATTTATTAACTTTTCTTAGGGCAGTTTCCAAAGCACTTTTATTTGTTTTACAATCAATAACAGTTTTAAATTTTATTCTTCCCTCCTGCCTAGTTCCATAATTTATTGAGGGTACATTTAATAATGGGGCTTCTGTTAATCCACTAGAAGAATTACCAATTATAAAATTACACAATTTCATTGTAGATAAATAGTTTATAGTACCCATTTCTCTAAAAACTATAAAATTTTTATTTTTTTTGGCAGATATTTGAATCATTTTAATAATACTATAACTATCCTGATCTGAATTAGGAAAAGTAAAAATTATTCTATAATTAATAAGTTTTTCTAAAAATCTAAGAAGAATAGTAAAGTTTTTCTTACTATTTTTTAAATCTAAAGTTTCCGGATGATAAGTAACTATAATATTATTTTTTAATAATTTAAATTTAAGGTCTCTTTCTATTTCTTTTCTTTTTTTTAATTTTATATTTTTTATCAACTCTACTGAAGGATCACCGACATAAAAAATATTTTTTTTGTTTTCACCTAATTGTAAAATACGCTTATAATATTCATTATGAGCCACAAAATGTAAATTTGATATTTTAGTTATACTATGCCTAAAGGCATTATCGGTTGCTCCTTTTGTAATTTCACCCCCGCCAATGTGGGCAATAGGAACATTGAATGAATGTAGAGAAATTGCAGCTAAGAGTGTTTCTAGTCTGTCTCCTAAAAGTATAGCAATATCTGGTTTTTCATTTACTAGTAATTTCGAAAATTTGTCTAAAAAAATACTCCAGGCATTAAAATTATTTTTTTTATTTATAGAAATAGGTACTTTTAATTTTTTAATATTTGAATATTTATTTATTATAAATTGTTTATAAAAATTGCCATAAGATTCGATTAAGTGAGTTCCAGAAACTACAAGTTTTAATTTTAGTTTTTTAGATTTTTCTATTTTATCGATTAAATTTTCTAATAGCCCGAAATCAGATCTACTTGTTGTTAAAACCAAAACATTATTCATTTTTTATAAAATCGTCTACTGAATAATCTCTTTTTGCTATTTTGCCTAGTATTTCATAATATAATGTTGGACTGATACCTGTTCCAGGCCTTTTAATAGTAATGTTATTTTTATTAAATTTAGATCCTTTTTTTATTTTTTTATTAGCTACAATTGATTTTCTAGTAGATTTAATATTTTTTTTTTCACTTTGACTTAATTTTTTTACGCCATCTCCCAGAGCTTTTTCAACATTTCTAATTGAACTTACCATTTCATAAAATTTATCTGGTTCTAAACTTGAACTATGATCTGGACCTTGATCAGAAGAATTTATTGTAAAATGTTTTTCAATTATTTCGGCACCTAATGTAACAGCAGCAATAGAAGCTTCTATAGAAGGTGTATGATCAGAGTAACCCACACTAATATTAAGCTTATTTTTAATTGTTTTTATTGCATTCAAGTTTGCATCTTTAAAAGGAGTTGGGTAAGCTGTATTGCAGTGCAAAACGCAAATTTTATCTTTATTTAGACCATTTGAGGTGATAATTTTTACAGCTTTTTTAATTTCATTAATATTTGACATACCACTTGATAAAAAAATTGGTTTTTTAAATTTTGCTAATTTTTTTAAAAAAGGAAAATCGTTAATTTCTGCAGAGCCAATTTTAATATATTTGATTAATGGTTTTAAAAATTTTGCACTCTCAATTTCATCTGCTGTCGAAAGAAATACTATATTTTTTTTATCACAATATTTTTTTATTTTAATAAAACTTTCAAAATTTAATTCTAATTTTTTTAACATTTCAAATTGTGTATGATCTTTAAAATACTTATTTTGATAAGGAGCTTTAATAGATTTTTTAATTACAACTTTTTCTGTTTTCCATGTTTGAAATTTAATTGCATCTGCATTTGCTTCTTTAGCTGCGTCGATTAATTTATAAGCTTTTTTTAATGAACCATCGTGATTAACACCTGCTTCAGCTATAATAAAAGTTTTTTTAAACATTTTTATTCATTATGCCATCTAATTATACAAGATCCCCAAGAATAGCCAACTCCAAAGCCAATCATCATTATTAAATTTTTATTTTTAATTAATTTTTTTTCTTTTGCCTCTTTTAATGCAATAGGTATTGTAGCAGATACAGTGTTACCTATTTCACTATAATTATTGTACATTTTATTGGTTGGTATTTTTAATTTTTTACTTATTGAGTCTATTACATATTTACTTGCTTGATGAAAAATAAATAAATCGATGTCATTAATTAATAAATTGGATTTATTTAAATTTTTTTGAATTGTTTCAGGGACTCTACTTAAGCTAAATAAAAAAACATTTCCTCCATTCATATATAATTTATTTCTTTGTAATTTTGTTTTATTTTCTTCCATTGCTTTATCTTGTTTAGATACAATTAAATTATGATAACCTTTACCATCTGTTCCAAAATCAAAAGAAATAAATTCATTATCTTTAGTTTTATCAACTAATATTGCCGCTGCACCATCTGAAAATAGCGGTCTACAGGTTCTATTGTTCTTGTCAATAAAAGAAGAATATTTTTCAGTACAAATTATTAGGCCTTTTTTATATAATTTTGACTCAATAAATGAATTGGACACAGCTAAAGCATATATAAATCCTGAACATCCTAAATTTATATCAAAGGACATCGCTGTCGTAGGGATACCTAATAAATCTTGCACAATACATGCAGTTGAAGGTAATTGATATTCAGGATTTTGAGTAACAATAATTAGAAATTCGATATTTTTTTTTATATTATCAAAATCTTTTATTTTATTTGCAGCCTTTACTGCCATTGTGGTTGTATTTTCATTATTATTTGCAATATATCTTTTTGTAACACCAGTTTTCTCTAGAATTTTTTTTAAATCCCAACTTGGATTATCTTTTTCTAATAATTTTATATCTTCTATATTTGATGGAAGGCTATATTCGATTTCTTCTATTTTTAAACTCATTAATTTTATTATAGTCTAAATTAATTTATTATCTTTTAATATCTCTAGTAGAGAATTAACAGAATAAGAATTAGCTATCTCTGGTATATCTGCAATAGCACCCTCAAATAATTCGTCTAGTGCTGACAATATAGCTAATTGCCCTAAAGAGTCCCATTTCTCTATATTTTCACTTGAGCTTTTATGATTTATTTCATTACGGTTGATTTCAAGAGCACTAGCGATAGCCTCAAAAATTTTATCTTCATTTATCATAGTTTAATTATTAACCATGTATATAGAAGTTTCAAATATTTTCATTCCAAATTTACTTTTTAAATAAATTTTATTTTCATTTTCTAATCTATCCAACAATGCTTTATGATCTAGGATTTCTTTTGGTAAGGGCCATTCTTGAGTTTTTAATAACTCAATATTGCTATAATTCCTTTTAAGTTCATCAATTATTTTTTTCTTATTACATAAAGAGATAATAGGAAGGAATAGCTTACCATTTTTTTTTAAGTATTGTTTTGCTTCATTAATTATACTTATAGTAAGTTTTGTCCCATCTTCATTTGAATCACAAGGGACACCTTTGAACCAATTAGATATTTCAGCTATTTTACTTGAAATGCCAGAAACATCGTTAACAATTATATCAAATTTGTAGTTTTTCCATGGATCAAATAAACTACCTTCTTTTACAACAACTTTACAATTATATTTATCAGCATTTATATTTATACAATCAATAGAATTTTTATTCAAATCGGAGAGATACACAGGTGATAATGCTATTTTTTTTAATTTTAAAATTATACCATTAATTCCAATTCCGGCACCTAAATCTAAAAGTTTTCCAGGTTTTGGATTATAATTTATGATTGAATTTAACAATAAATTAGTAGTCCCAGTAGGAATAAATAAATTACTTTTTTTTTTAAAAATAAAGTTTTCTTTAGAGTTAAGTTTAAAATTTATTTCTTCAAAAGAATTATCCATTTTAGGTTTTTGTTTCTTTGTAAAGCATTTTCATTATATTATCATTTTTTTTTATAACTTTTGCAGGATTTCCATAAGCCATATGATCATCAGGCATATTTTTTGTTAAAACTGATCCATCCATTACTAAACAATTGTTTCCAATATTTTTCTTAAACCCAATTGAAGAGCCCTCTGCTATAATAGTATTATTTCCAATTTTTTTTCCAGCAAGTGTGACATTACATGCTATCATTGTATTATTACCAATTATTTGATCATGATTAATTGATGAAAAACTTTGAATTAAACAATGATCACCAACGATTGAATCATTACATATTTTTGAGAAAGCCTCAATTATATTTCCTTTACCAATTTTGGCTCGTCTTGATACATTTGCTGATGGGTGTATGATATTTACTGGTTCCAGAATTTTATCTAATTTGTTAGCTAATTTATTCCTAATTTTTAAACTTCCATCAACACCTATACCAATCCCTAAAATATAACCCGAGATATCTTCATTATCATTTAAAAGATTTTCTATCTCAGAGTCTGAGCATACTATATTGTATCCGTAGATATTATTTACAGAATTATTTTTGTTGTCTGATTCAATTAGTCCAAATATCTCATATTTGTTTTGCTCTTCAATATTGTCAATGGTTACTTTTGCTTGTTGACCAGTTCCAATAACAATTATCTTTTTTTTTGACACTAGATATTTTTATTTAAGTTATCAAATGCATTTTCTATTACATCTAAGACATTATTTAAATCTTTTTCTGAATGTCTATACATTATATATCCATGATGGAAAGGTGCCAAAAAAACTCCAGCTCTAATTAAGAATGAATAAAATATTGTTCTCATTTTTCTATTTATTGTTTCTTCATAGTTATTAAAAGAAATAAAAGGCATCCAAGGAGCTCCAGAAAAATTACAATTTATATTTTTTTTCTGAATTATAGATAAAATATTGTTTGAGAAGTTTGATCCATTTTTTTTGATATTTTCTAAAACATTATTTTTTTCTAAAAAATCAATTGTCTTTATTGATGCTATTTGCTCAAAACTATTTGGAAAAAAAGTAGAACTAACAAAAACTTTATGTGAGGCAACATTCATAACATCTTTTTTTCCAATTACTGCGCTTATAGGATACCCATTAGCCATCGCTTTACCAATAAGAGTTAAATCAGGAACTACGTTATATTCTTTTTGAGCTCCCCCCATATTAACTCTAAAACCTGTTCGTATTTCATCGAAGATTAATAAAGATGAATGTTTCTCACATAATTTTTTTACTTCATTCAAATAATTTTTTTCTGGAAATTGAACCTCTTTAACTAATGGTGTAAAAATTGGTTGCATAATTACAGCAGCAACTTTGTCTTTGTTTTTATCTAACAAATATTCTAGATTAGATAAATTATTATATTCAAATTCGATTATATCTGAATATGTACTTTCAGGAACTCCTCCTTTTTCTTCTACGCACCAATCATGCCAGCCATGATAACCACATCTTAATATTTTATTCTTATTAGTAAAACCTCTAGCTATTCTTATGGCCAAAGTAGAGGCATCAGAACCTGTTTTTACAATTATTCCTTTTTCACAAGAGGGTATAAACTTTTTAATTTTATTTATTAGTTCATTTTGTGTAGCTTGTGTAAGAGTCATACAGAAACCCTTATTTTGTATTTGTTGAATTACTGCGTTGTCTATTTCTTCTTCTCTATAACCAATTATTATTGGTCCATAAGCAGCTAGCATATCTGTATACTCATTTCCATCAACGTCTTTAATTTTACAACCTTTTCCAGAGTCTAAAAAATTTGGATATTCATCTATAACGAAGTTATATGGTCTTCTTACACCTAGTACCCCTCCAGGAACTAATTTAAAACTCTCTTTATATAAAGTCTTACTATTTTCTAATTTAAGCTTGTCTTTCATTTATAATTTTTTTCTTAAAATTTCTGGTAATTTTCTTAATGTTTGAAAGTTTTGATCATTAACAGCTACTTGAATTGTATAACCTGATGCAACTAATACATTAGATTTATAGATGTTATAATTTAATTTTAATCTATACATTCTTTCTTTAATTGAGACTATAATCTTAATTTTATCATTATATTTTAGTGGCTTAATATATTTACAATTACTTTCCACTATAACTAATACAATATTATTTTTTTTCCATTCTGGAATATCAAATTTAATCTTCTTAAAAAAATAATTTCTCGCTAATTCAAAGTATTTATAATGATTTCCATACCAAATTATACCTAAACTATCTGTATCATGAAAAGGTATTTTATAAGATATTGCTAATTTCATAATTAAATTTGATCTATTGCTTTCTTATATTCAGACCACTGTCCAACATCTAACCAGTCATGATCATAAATTGGAAATATACCTACATTTAAACCCTTTTGTTGTGCTTTTTGTATCAAATCAGTCATATCAAAACGTTTATTTGATGGAATAATATTTAGTGTATTTTTTTTTAATACATAAATACCAATATTTATTAAAAAATCAAAATGTGGTTTTTCTTTTATATTTTTTAATAATCCATTGTTATCAATCTCACAAACACCATATGGAATTGTATGACCTTTTGTTGAAGCAACAATTGTGATATCGTAATTATTTTTTATATGTAAATTTATTAATTCTGTTATATTTATTTTTGATATTATATCACAATTAGATACAATAATATTTTTAAAGTTTAGTTTAGATAATTTTTTTGCACCACCAATTGTACCTAGTGGTTTTTTTTCTTCTAAGAAATTAAATTTACTATTAGATTTAAAATCATCAAAGAAATACTTAATTATTTTACTTTTATAATTAATTGTTAAATAAAAATTATTACAACCATAATTCTGAAAATTCTCTATTATTCTCTCAATTATAGTCCTATTATTTACTGGTATTAATGGCTTAGGCAAGATGAATGTATAAGGTTGAAGTCTTGATCCTATACCTCCGGCCATAATTAATACTGGTAAATCTGTTTTTTTAATTTTTGTTTTATCTAAAATATTTTCCCAAAATAATATTTTTAATATTTCTTTATTTTTCTTAATGACTGGAATTAAATCCAAATGAAACTTGCTAAACATTTTTTTAACATCTTGATCACTATATTTTTTTTCAAATAGAAATTTACTTTTTTTATTATAAATTTTTTCAATTTTTGTTGTAATTTTTGTTCCATTAAGAATAGCTTTTCTAATATCCCCATCACTTAATGTTCCCTCAAGAGTATTATTAGTATCAGAAACAATTAAGCATTTTCTTCCTGTTTTATTTAGATGCATAATCGCATCCCTTATATTTATTGATGGTCTAACCAGATATTTTTTAATATTATCCATTATAATTTGTTTAAAATATTTGCAATTTTCATAATTTTACTTTTATTTAAAGAATAGCTTGATGGCAAGCATACAGATGAAGATACAAGTCGATTAGCGTTTTTAATTTTGAATTTCTGATTATTTATATAAGGTTTTTGTAAATGATTTGGAAGCCATACATGTCTTGATTCAATATTATGTTTCTTTAGATTATCAATTATTATTTGAGGTTTTATTTTTTTATTATCAAATCTTAAAATATTTAACCAATTAATACTAAAAAAATAATCAGGGTTCGGATTTTCATTAATATAAAAATTGAATTTTTTATTATTAATGTAATTTTTATAGAATAAATTAATATTTGTTTTCTTTAATATAAATTTATTAATATTTTCAAGCTGTGCTAATCCAACTGCAGCTTGAATATTATTCATTTTATAATTAAAGCCAACTTGATTATGAATATACCTTAAGCTATCATTTTTAGACTGTGTTGCTAAATAAATAGATTTATCAAATATTTTTTTGTTGTTAGTTAATATCATTCCACCACCACCCGAAGTAATTATTTTATTTCCATTAAATGATAAGCAGCCTATATCACCTATCGTTCCAGCAAATATTTTTTTTGATTTTATTTTTATATAACTTCCAAAACTTTCAGCAGCGTCTTCTATAATTTTTATATTTTTATTTTTTAAAATTTTTTTAATTTCAATTATCTCAGCAACGTTTCCAAAACAATGCACAATGATTAGAGCTTTTATAATTTTATTCGTTTTAATATTGTAAGTATAAATTTTTTTATTTTTTTTTACAGTTTTTGTATTGTTTTTAATAAAATTTAAAATACTATCTTTGTTTATTGTATAGAATTCATCTGAATCCAAAAAAATGGGTTTAGCATTTAAATATTTAATTGCATTAACAGGCGCTATAAAGGTAATTGATGGAACTATAACTTCATCTCCTTCATCAACGCCCACTAACTTTAATGCTAAATGCAATGAGGAAGTACCACTATTCAAAGCATTGGCATATTTTACTTTTAGATATTTAGAAACACGTTTTTCAAATCTTGAGACGAATTTTCCAACCGATGAAACATATCCACTACTTATGCATTCATTGAGATATTTTTTCTCATTTCCTATAAATACAGGTTCGTGCAAAGGTATCATTTTAAGTAATTGATAATTTTCTATTATTTGAAATTAATTTTAAATGATTATTAAAAGTATTAATTAGTGGTTTATGAGTAAACAATGCTTCTTCTAATTTGGTTAATTTAATTTTTTTATTGGATATCAATTTTTGTAAATATTTCAATGTTAATTCACTTTGTAAATAATTTTTATATTTTTTTTTGATGATAGTACCTTTTGTTAAGTCTATTTCTATGTATATATTTTGATCTTCAAAAATCACAAATATATTACTGTCTATTTTTATCAAAAAAAAATCCAAATTTTTTTTATGTTCATCTATAAAAATATAATCATTAAAATTATTTGAAAAAGCTATTTTTCCTTTAAACTCAATAAAATCTGTCCTTTTGGATTTATATATTCTTTTATCAAGTTTTTGGTAAATAAGTTTTAAATTTTTTGTTTTTTTAAAAAACTGAAAAAGATCTAAATAATGAATTAAATTTGAAGCTAAATTTATTTTTTTATAATTTATATATAAAAGTAAATTTGAATTTTTATAAATTTTATTTTTTATATAATTAAATAGATCATATTCTCTTCTTGGAAAATTTACAAAAGCTTTTATTTTTTTTTTATTAACTAAAGATATAATTTTCTTATAATCATTAACTTTAGATGAAACAATTTTTTCATAAATAATATATTTAATATTATTTGTGGTAATTAATTTTTTGGTAATTGGTAATCTAGAATTTGAATTAGTAGCTATTATTACTAAATAAAATTTTAATTTTAGATTTTCAACATTTGTATAAAATTGATAATTGTGAATTGATTTATTTATTTTTTTTTTTAATAAAGAAATTTTACTATAATTATTATCAATTAAATAAAAATTTATTTTTTTTTTATGATTTGTTAAGCTCTGAAAATGCCTGTAACCTATATTACCTAATCCTATAATTGCTATATTTATCACTACTTAAATTCACCCAAAGATTTTATATATTAATTCAGAAGACTGTAAACTTTGTTGAACTGATTGAGATGGCCAAATATTTTTTTTTGAAATAAGTAATTTTTTAAAATAAATCATTTGATTGTAAAAACCAGGTTTAAATTTTTTATCAAAAAGATCTGGTTTAATTTTATTAATCTTTAAGGTTTCATCAAACCAATAGGCGTTTTCTAAAGGCTTAAAAACTATTGTAATTTTATTAGCATACAATTTTATGCTCCATCCATCAGATGTATTCCAATTTGAAAAATAAATACATTTTATTTTTTTTACAGAATTGATAATTGAAATATATATTTTCTTTTTTTTATTCTTCTCAATTACTTCAATATTTTTTATTTCTCCTATAAAAAATCTAATTAAATCAACAGTATGTATAGAATTTAAATAATGCCAATTGTTAATATAATTTTTATTAATTTTTAATTTTTTTAAATTCCAAATCCTTTCATGCCCTTCTATTATTACATTTTGTAAGCCACCGTTTTTGTTGATTATGTCAATTGCTTTATGGAATACTGAATAAAATCTTCTATTAAAACCCACCATATTTAAAACATTATTTTTATTAAATAAATTTTTTATCTGAAGAGTTTCTTTAAAATTAATTCCAATTGGCTTCTCAATAAATATAGGTTTTTTATACTTTGCTATATTCTTACATACCTCAATAACTTCATGTGGAGGTACTAATAAAACAACTGCGTTGATATTTTTATCTTTAATCATTTCTATATAATTCAAAAAAATTTTATGAATTTTAAATTTTTTTCTTAATTTTTTACATTTAGAATTTGTCTTTGATGTAATGCCATAAACTTTTAAAGATTTAATTTTATCAATTACAGTTAGGTGACTTTCAGCAATAGAGCCGGCGCCAATAATTCCTAAATTAAACATTATAATTTTTTGAATCAAAACTTAATTTATTTTTTTGGTACCAATTTACAGTATTTTTAATTCCTGACTTAAATGAATAATTTGGACTCCAATTAGTATTTTTTTTTAAAAAATTGTTATCACAAATTAAATTAAATACCTCACTTTTTTTTGGTCTAACTCTTTTATTGTCTCTAATAATATTTATTTTCTTAATTTTAAGACAAAGTCTTATTTCTTCAATTATATCATTTAGAAAGAAATTTTTATTAGATCCAACATTAATTTCTTTTCCAATAAAACTTTTATTTTTTAGTATTCTTTCATAGGCATTACATAAATCTAGAACGTATGTAAAATCTCTCTGAATATTTAAATTACCTAATTTAAGTGTGTTTGATATTAATAACTGATTTATTATCGTTGGAATTATAGCTCTTAATGACTGTCTTGGTCCAAAAACATTAAATGGTCTAATAATTTTTACTGGCAAATTAAAAGACCTATAATAACTCAAAGAAATTTTATCAGCTCCAATTTTAGAAGCCGAATATGGTGATTGAGCAACATGAGGATGATTTTCATCTATGGGTTCGTATTGAGCAGTTCCATATACTTCACTTGTAGAAGTTACTATAATTTCATCAATATTTAATTTTTTTGAAGACTCAAGTATATTGTATGTACCTTCAATGTTAGTCTTAATATAAGCAAGAGGAGAAATATAAGAATAAGGTATACCAATTAATGCTGCTAAATGAATTACTATAGAGCAATTTTTTACAGCATTGTAAACTGAGTCATAATCTCTGATATCACCTAATATAAATTCTATATTTTTTTTATACTTAGAGTTATTTAACCAGCCATAATCGTTGTTAATATTGTATCTATCAAATACGATGACATTGTAACCTTTTTTAACAAACATCTCTGTAAGATGGGATCCAATAAAACCACAACCACCTGTAATAAGAATTTTGTTTTTCATATAAAAAGTATTTATGTAAAATTTATCTAGATACTATATTACATTTAAATTAAAACATTCAATCAAATAAGCCTATTTAAACATATTTATTGTGATTTTTTTTTTAAATAATGGAACTAATAAGCCAATTGGGATAAAGTATATAATTGAAAGCCAATTATTAAAGAAGTTTCCAGTAGGTACAATTGGCCATAAATTTATATAAACAGCAGTCAAAAAACAGATGTGATGATCATGTATAATATATTTTTTATTTAATATCATGTTATAAATATGATTTAAAAATTTGATATTTAGTAAAATAAAAAATGATAAAATAAATAAGAATCCTAAAAAACCAGTCTCTACAAGTAATTGAATGTAAGTGTTATGTGGATGAGATTGACAACCATCAACGCTACCATCCTCTTTTGTATAAGTTTTATATTTATCTAATTTACATTTTTCTCTAAACAATTTTGGGCCTATTCCAAAAATAGGATAATCTTTGTAAATTTTTAAAGCAGTAGAATAAATAACTTGATGCTGGATTGAAAAAGCATTAATTTTTTCATTAAGAATATTAGTTTGATAAATGGTTTTTTCTATAACTCTATTTTTTACTTGATCATTTGTATAAATTATAAATATTGAAATTAATAATGAAATAAAAAAGGCTGATAATCTAAAATATTTCCATCTCTTAATACATATTGCTATCATTAAAGTTGATAAAAATATGTAAAAAATTGAAGTCCTTTCTCCTGATAAAATCACTAAAACATCAACTAAAATAATTAAAATCAATACAGCTAATATTTTATTTCTTGAATTCCCATAAATTAAAACAGAAAGGCCTAATAAAATTGGTGTTAATCTTGATAAATAGCTTCCAAGTTTTTTTTCTTCATTAAATAAACTGCTAAGTCTTATACCATCATATGGGTAACCTAATAAATTATATCCCACAAAATATTGATAATAGGCATCAAGTATTAACAAAAAAAAGACAAATAATATTGAGTAAAAAAAATATTTATAATTTTTTGAATCTGAAGAAAAAACTAAGTCTAAAGATAAGATAAAAAATAAAAATCTAAAATAAAATAGAGAACTTTCTAAAGATAAAATTATATTATCTGATAAAATACTACATAAAATTAAATATAAATAGAATATTAGAAATATACTTATTAATAAAAAATTAGTTTTAATTCTTTCTTTATTTAAAAAAAAATAAACTAAATAGAAAAAACCAGCAAAAGAAATTGAAATATCGCTTAAGGCGGGACCTAAAATTAGAAACAAAGGTAATAAACAAATTAATATTAATTGAGATCGCAAAAGGTAATTTGAAATCATTTAATTAGTTTTTTTGTTTTAAACTTTGAGCAAAAATAAAAAATATTAAAGATATTATAAAAGATATGATGATTGATAATAATGAATATAAAAGAGCCAATTCAAAAGAAATTGATACATTGCTAAAACTTCTATCGTATAACTTAAAAAATTCAGTATAGGTATTATTTAATGTTGCATTATTAATAGTTATTTTACTTATAAAAGCATCATGATTAACCAATTCAATCAATTGATTATTTGAATAAATTTGTGGTAAACTTTCATAAGTTTCATTAAGTTTTTTTAAATTAATTTCTATTTGTTTTTTTAAAGCATCACTTCCCAAAAGAATAGAAACGTATAAGTTTGTAGTTGAATTTTCGGGAAGATTCCATTGAATATCTGAAGTAGGTACCGAATCAACCAATTCAATAACTTCCAATTTTTCTTGCAAATCACTAATCTCATTTTTTAGATTAAAATAGTAAGATTTGGCAATTAGTTCATTGGACATATTTATACTTTCCAATACTTCATTTTTTTGTAAATCATATTTTGATTTAGCATCTAATATAATTTCATTTATTGCTTTAATGACTTGCTGATTGATATGTGATGTTAGGTCAATATCAAGCTTATTTAAATTTACTATGTTTTTGTCGTTTATTATTTTTTTTAAAATAAGAGTAAAATGAAATTCTTCCTTATTATCATCTGAAAAGACTTCTATTTGAAAATTATTATTTTGAATAAATTTTGATCCTTTAAAAGCATCTGTAAAAAAATAATTATCTATAAACATTATACTATTATTATTGCCTTTATCGAAATTAAATGTTTCTTTATTACCTGTAAGATATTCTGTATGAAAATATTCTAATTTTTGCCTTAGCTGATCAAAAAGATTATTTTCATAATTTTGATTTAAAGCTTTATTTACTTCCCTAAGGTCAAATCTTGATAAAGGGGAGGTTTCATAATTATAAGTAATTAAAAAATTTTTATTAGTATAATTTTTAATAGATAAGTATATTGGTATTGATGATAATATTAATGTGGCGACAAGTATTTTTATAAAATTAAATTTAATAATATTTAAAATATCATCAGCTGAAATGTTATTTATTTTTTTTGTCATAAAAGTATTTATACCAATTAATAAATTCCTTTATACCTTTTTCAGTACTTGTGTAGTATTCTTTTTTTACAAATTTTTTTATTTTAGCGTTATCTGCATGAGTTTTGAATACATCACCAGTTT
>CETK01122237.1_pt1 | contig 15815 bp, 18 predicted proteins | sample 361431 | NCBI WGS metagenome assembly CETK01 (sample SAMEA2622452, study PRJEB7988) | marine metagenome | biome: marine biome (ENVO:00000447); feature: surface water layer (ENVO:00002042); material: "saline water (ENVO:00002010), including plankton (ENVO:xxxxxxxx)" | depth 5 m | reverse complement strand
TAAAAGCAGAGGAAAAAGTTTTAGATGCTTTGGTAGGTAATAAAGCAAGTGTTGCTACAAGAGAAAGCTTTAGAAAAAGACTTAGAAATGGCGATTTAGATAATAATGAAATTGAAATAGAAGTTCAGGATACATCTCCTGGATTACAAAGTTTTGAAATACCTGGTATGCCCGGAGGTAACGTTGGAATGGTTAATCTTGGTGATATCCTTGGAAAATCTATGGGAGGCAAAAAAGGCAAGAAAAAGAAAATGACTGTTAAAGAATCTCACGGAATCTTAATCGCTCAAGAGTCTGATAAAATGATCGAGGAAGATAAAATTATTAAACAAGCTAAAAAGGCCACTGAAGAAAATGGAATAGTATTTTTAGATGAAATCGATAAGGTTTCTGCAAGAAGTGATAGAGTTGGCGGGGACGTATCAAGAGAAGGTGTTCAGAGAGATCTGTTACCTTTAATTGAAGGTACAACAGTGAGCACGAAACATGGTCCAATTAAAACTGACCATATCTTATTTATTGCTTCAGGCGCCTTCCAATTAGCTAAACCTTCTGATTTACTACCAGAATTACAAGGTAGATTACCGATTAGAGTAGAATTAAATGCCTTAAATGAGGAAGACTTTAAAAGGATCCTGAAAGAACCAGATAACAGTTTAATTAAGCAATACAAAGCACTTTTAAAAACAGAAGACGTAAATCTTGAATTTTCAGAAGATGGTATCGATATGCTTGCAAAAATCTCTGCTGAAGTAAATTCTTCTGTTGAAAATATTGGGGCTAGAAGACTTCATACTATTATTGAAAAAGTTTTAGATGACATTAGTTTTAATGCTACGGATAAAGCAGGCGAAACAATTACAGTTGATAAGAAGTTTGTACAAGATAATTTAGGCAATCTAGTTAAAGATACTGACCTTTCTAAATTTATACTATAAATTTTTTAATTTAATTAGTATTGCACCTTCGCCACCTTCTTTAGGCTTCGCCTCATTAATGGATATTATAAATTTACTTAACTCGTGATCTGATTTAATAAATTCTGGAACTGAAAATCTTAATTTACCTAAATCTTTTGAGGCATAAATATCTTTATCGACATGAGAGTGCAACCCCTTTCCCGTAATTAATAATATTTCGCTATATTTCTCTTTTATGCACAAAAGCATTATCTCTCTTACTTTAGTATTTGCGCCATCTAAAGTATAACCATGAAGGTCAAATTTAAATCTTCCGCTTTTAATACTTTTAAAATTTTTCTTATCTTTATCGTAAATTCCTGTAGGATTTTTTAAATAATCATCCCACGTTTTTTTATCTTCTTGTGAAAGATTTTTTTTTTTTATCACTTGCTGATAATTTCAGAGAGGTGCCAATTAGGACTTTTATTATTTATATTTTTTGTAAACTTCCAACTATCGGTTACAAACTTAATTTTGTCGGGATTTCCCTCAATTATCTTATTGTCTTTATCTCTTTTGACGGAGATAACTTCGGCTACAAATTTAACTGTAGCAAACAAGTTATCTTTAATTTTCTCATATTTTTCAACTGAAGATTCTTTTACGCCAATAAAAGTGAATTCTGATTTAATATTTTGTTTATTTCTGACTTTGATTGCATCAGAGAAATTTGAAAACATATTTTGTGTTAATAAAGCTTTCAATTTAATTAGATCTCCTGTTGCAAAAGAGCTAAGAATACTTTCATAAGCAATTTCAGCACCTCTTAAAAATTCTTTTTTGTTTTTTCCCTCTAATACATTTAAATTCTGTTTTATTGGTTCAACCTCTTGAGTGGGCATACTAAACTTTTTATCGTTAAAACTCGGATAGATTTTAGTATCATGACCGGTTTTTCTTCCTAATATACTTCTTAGACGCAAGATGATGAAACCTGCAATCATTCCTAATAAAATTATATCTAAATAACCAAAACTGTTACTCATAATTTGATAAATATACATGAATAATATAATTTTGTATCAGACAAATGAACACATTTTTCCTAATTTTTATAGGTTTGCCGGCCTTAGAGATATTTTTAATGATCAAAATTGGTGGGGAAATTGGTGCTCTAAATACAATGGCTTTAATTATTCTTACTGCGATATTAGGAATATACTATGCTAGAATTCAAGGTATACAAACTTTGCGCTCGGGCATTGTAAATTTATATCAGAATAAAATCCCGGTTTATGAGATAATATCAGGTGCTTCAATTGCATTTGCATCACTTCTATTAATAATACCTGGTTTTTTAACCGATCTGGTCGGATTTTTATTACTTATACCATTAACAAGAAAATTAATTTTTAAAAAGATCTTTAAAAATCAGACAAAAATAAATGAAAGTAAAAATACTAATAAAACTATTGATGGGGAGATTATAGATAAAGATGATGAATTATAAAATAATTGGTAAATATATAAAAAATCTTGATTTTAAAATACCTAATCCGAAAACTTTCTTTTTGTTATCTAAAGATATTGAAAATTATAAAATAAATATAGACATCAAAAGTAATCAGATAAAAGAAAATATTATTGAAGTTCTCACATCACTTAACTTAACGCCCATTAAAAATGAATTCGAAAAAATAGATACTAAAATTGTATATTCTACAATTATTGAATTAGTTGACAGAAAAATTGATAAAAAGGAAATGGAAAAAATTATTTTAGTTCATGTTCCATCGGAAATATATTCTGATCTACGAAAAGTTTTTGTTAATTTATTCGAAAACTCTGGATTTAAAGATATAAAAATAAGTGAAAAAGTAGATTTTGAAAAACTATATAAAATGAAAAAAACTCAATAATGATTTTTTTTTAGTTCTTTTTTTAAAAAATCATTGTGTAATTTTATTTCTCTATCTGGAATAGTCAAAATTTTTTTATTATATGAAATGTTATTAACAATTTTCCTATCAAACATGACTGATGATAAGTTTAATTTTGGCTCTTTTGCATCTAAAAGATTTATGTAGACTTCTCTTAATAATTCACAATCAAGCAAAGCATTATGCTTAGTTCTCTTTGAAAGGTCTATATTAAACCTTTTACATAGTGCATCTAGAGAGTTAGACGAACCTGGAAATTTATTTCTAGATAATTCGAGAGAGTCAATTATTAATGAGCGATCTATTAAATTTTTCTTAGCAACTTTAAGCTCTCCGTTGAGAAAACCTAAATCAAAAGCTGCATTATGAATAATTATTTTTTTTCCATCAATAAAACTTAAAAAATCATCAGCTATCATATCAAATGTCTTTTTATCTTTTAAGAATTCTTGTGAAAAACCATGAACTTTAAAAGCTTCCTGAGGAACGTCTCTTTTCGGGTTAATAAGTTGATGAAAGACTCTTCCTGTTGCGATTAAATCTTTGGTTTCTATGCATGCTACTTCGACTATCTTGTGGCCTTCCTTAAATGACAATCCAGTCGTTTCAGTGTCTAAGAAGATTTCACTCATAATGTTTGATTATACTAAATAAACTTTTTTTTAAAATACTAATATTTTTATCATTGATAACTAAATGATCACAAAATTTAATCTTAGTTGAATCTCTTAGTTGTTTTTTATTGAGTATTTCAAATAGTTTTTTGTTTCCCCCGTTTGCCAAAAATCTTTTAAGTCTAATCTTCTTTTTCGTTTTAATGAAAATAATAACATCAAAGTGTTTCATTAACTTATTTTCAATTAAAAGTGGTATCTCTAAAAACAAAATTTTTCTTTTACGGTTTTTTTTTATAAATCCATTCATTCCTTTTCTAACAATAGGATGAATAATATTTTCAATTTGTCGAATTTTTATTTCTTTAGAAACAATCTTGCCTCTTAAGATTTTTTTAATATTTGAATTTTTTTTAATTTTAAACTTTTTTGCAATAAGATTCTTAAAGTTGATATCATTATATAATTTTTTTACAAAATTATCTGCACTAAACAAAGGGCCTCGGTTATTTGATAAAAATTTACTTGCTGTGGTCTTGCCAGAAGATAAGGAGCCTGTTATGCCAATTTTTATCATTTTAATTTTGATAGCAAAAGTTCAATAAGTTTTTGATCTATCTCGGGATTGATTTTGGTCCAAAGATAAAAAGCTTTTTGGCCTTGATAGATAAACATATCAAGACCATTGAAAACTTTCACCTCTCTTTCTTTTAAATATTTTAGTGTTTTTGTTTCTAGGGGATTATAGATTGTATCAATGTATATAAGGTTTTTTTTATGTTCTTCAAAATCAAATTCAAAGTCTTGCCCGTTCTTCAAACCTAAACTTGTAGCATTTATAATAATATCAAAATTTTTTATTGTTTTCTCTAATCGAGACCAATCTAATATATTAATATCTTTAAATTTCTTTTTAAGAAATAAACATTTATCATATGTTCTATTAACAATCGAAACATTCTTTACACCTGATTTCTGTAAGGATAATATGACAGATGGAGATACACCCCCGGCTCCGATAACTAGAGCACTTTTTTTAGAAGATTGATCTACTTCCTTTAAATAAGCTGCTTGTAAACCATAAACATCTGTGTTCTCTCCGATTACATTTTCTTGGTCTCCTAAATAAATAGTATTTACTGAAGAAGTTATTTTTGCATCATTTATAAGCGTATCAATAAAAGGAACAATTTTTTGTTTATAAGGAAGGGTAACGTTCAAACCACTGAGCGCTTTGTTCTTAATTTTTTTTATAATTTCAGAAAGATCGTTTTCTTTAATTTGTAAAATTGAGTAGTTTGCATCTATTCTATATTTTTCAAACCAATAGTTATGTAAAACTGGTGATAAGGAATGATTAATCGGATTACCGATAATACCAAAGTTTTTTGTCATTTTTCGTAGCTTTTAATATAATTCATAATATCGTTTATCGGCAAACCCATAATTGAGTTTCGATCTCCTTTAATGTATTGAAATAGACTAAGTCCATCTGCTTCAACTTGATATACTCCATAATTCAATAGAACTTCGGTTTTGATCTTTTTTAGATAATTTAATAACTCTTCATCTGTAAAGTTATTCATTTTAAGTTCTGACGTGTCGGTATGGTTCCAAATCATCGATCCATTTTTAGAAATACAAACTGAGCTAATTAAGTAATGCTTTGAGTTGTTAAGTTTCTTTAAAATTTGAAGAGCTTCTTCTCTAGATTTAGGTTTATTTATTAATTCATTATTAAGAGAAATAACACTATCGGCGCCTAAGACAAGTCTATCAGGATTTTGAGAGCTAACTTTGATTGATTTAACTTCAGCTAAATTTTTAGATATTATTCCTGGATCTGCTCCTTCAGCTTGAAGCGCGACTTTAATTTCATCTTCATCTACATTTGATTCAATTACTTCACAAATAATATTATTGTCATCTAGAATTTTTTTTCTAACTTTACTTTTCGACGCTAAAATAATTTTCATTTATGCTTTTTAATTTCAATAATCTTTAAAATAGATGCCGCCGTTTCTTCTACAGATTTTCTTGTAACATCAATAATTGGCCAATTATTCTTTTTAAATAAATTTTTAGAATCATCTACCTCTTTTTTGATATATTCTAAATTTGTATATTCTTTTAGATTATGATCTTTCATTATAGCTACGCGATTTCTTCTAATATCAGCTAATCTTTCAGGGTCCGCAACAAGTCCTACTATGCAAGCTTTTTTGTTGGACAATAAATTTTTTGGTATCTTTTGATCTAAGACTAAAGGTATGTTTACTGTTTTATAACCTCTATTAGCTAAATAAATCGACGTTGGAGTTTTACTTGTTCTGCTAACACCTAATAAAATTACATCTGCATTATTTATATCATCAACTCTTTTCCCATCGTCATGGGACATTGTAAATTGGATAGCCTCTATTCTTTTATAATAATCCTCATCTAAAACATGCTGTGCGCTTGGTTTGTGTATTGCTTTCTGATTTAACAACTTAGAAAAGCTTAATATTAAATTTCCTAAAATACCGAAACAAGGAACATTTTTTTCTTCACTTTGATTAGAAATATACTTTGCTAATTTAGTCTCAACTATAGTATACAAAATAAGGGTGTTTTCCAATTTTACACATTCACTAATTATTTTATCTATCTGATTCTCAGTTCTTACAAACGCAAATTGTTTCTTTTCATAATCAAAATTTGCAAACTGGGATTTTAAAGATAAAAATATTCTATCAAGAGTTTCACCAGTCGAGTCAGACACAAGATATACATTGTATTTTTCGTTCATAACTTTGTTAATAAATTAATAATAAACATTTTTTTTCAACTTTCATTTTTCGAGCGAGTCAAAAAGTTAACATTAATTAACATTATTTAAACATTTTATTCGATGTTGATAATCTTGTTTTACTAATGTTTGTAAGATTAATAAAGTCATCAAAATAAGGATATTTAAAGAAAACTGTTAAATAATTTATGTATAATTTCTGTATAAAAACTTATAAGTGGATTAAACAGGACCTATTAATTAAACAATACTTTTAAAAAACTTTTATTATATATGAGTGAACTTAAAAAAGTTTTAGTAAACAAAAATTCTTGTAAGTCAATCTGGTTTATGAGACAAGCAGGTAGATACCTTCCTGAATTCAGAAAAATTCGATCAGCAAATCCTAATTTTATTAATTTATGCTTAAACAGTGAGCTAAGCTCAGAAATTACTTTACAACCGATAAAAAGATATAATTTAGATTCCGCAATAATTTTTTCAGATATATTAATGGTTCCTTTTGCGTTAGGACAAAAAGTTGAATTTATTAAAAATCAAGGACCAAAACTGGGCAAATTTGATATGAAATATCTATCAAAGAATAATCGAAGAGAATTTTCGGTAAAACTTAACCCGGTTTATAAAGCGATAGAAATTACAAGAAAAAAACTTGATAAAAAAAAATCTTTAATATCTTTCATCGGAGCTCCTTGGACTTTATTGATTTATATGCTTGATATTAAAAAAGAGAAAAAGGAGATAGATTTAAATAAATTGTATGCCAGGGACTTTAATATAGAACAAATTATAGATGAGTTAATAGCATATCTTTGTACTCATATTAAAAATCAAGTAAATGCTGGTGCTGACGTAATTCAAATATTTGACTCATGGGCAGGACTAATTCCAAATAAAGATATCCAAAAATTCTGCTATGAACCTAATTTAAAAATCGTAGAGTTTTGCAAGAAAGAAAATATACCAACTATTTGTTTTCCTAAAGGAATAAAAGAAAAATATGCAGATTTTAATAATTTAGTGAAACCAAATGGAATAAATATTGATCCAGATATTGATCCAAGTTGGGCAAAACAAAATTTAACTAATGTAGTATTGCAAGGTGGTCTTGATCCTAAAGTTTTACTAAAGAATGATGAAGAGATTATTAAGGAAGCGACAAAATACATACAAACTTTTAAAGATATACCTTACGTTTTTAATCTTGGTCACGGTTTACTTCCTAAAACAGATCCTGATAAAGTGGAAAGGTTAGTTAAATTTTACAGGGAATTTAAATGAATAAAGATCATCCAAAAATAAAATTCGGAAAAACTGGAGTACTGATTATAAACCTCGGGACCCCAGATTCGACTAGTTGGTGGAGCATTAGAAAATACTTGAAAGAGTTTCTATCGGATAGAAGAGTTATAGAGGTCAACCCAATAATTTGGAAATTAATTTTAAATCTTTTCATATTAACTTTTAGGCCATCGAAAACTGCGCATGCTTATAAAAAAATTTGGAGAAAAGATACAAACGAGTCACCATTATTATTTTTTACAAGAAATCAAGCAACAAAGCTCAATGAAAAGATGGGAAGTAAAAAGATTATAGTTGATTTCGCAATGAGATATGGAAACCCAAGCATTAAATCACGCTTAAAAAAACTTAAGGAAGAGGGATGTGAACATATGGTCATTTTACCTTTGTACCCTCAATATGCAGCAGCGACAACTGCAACAGTTTGTGACGAGGTTTATCGTTCTTTAATGAGTATGAGATGGCAACCAAGCCTTCAAATCATTCCACACTACGAGAGCGAACCCAAGTATATTGACGCTTTGGTAAATAGTATTGAAAACAAAATTAAAGAAATAAATTGGAAGCCTGATTTAATAATTTCCTCATATCACGGAATTCCAAAATCTTATTTTGATAAAGGGGACCCATACCAGTGCTATTGTCAAAAAACTACGAGATTAATAAGTGAAAAATTTAACAAAATTGAAATTAAGACAACGTTCCAATCGAGATTTGGGCCTCAAGAATGGTTAAAGCCATATACTGATAAGACTTTAGAAGACCTGCCAAAAAGAGGGATAAAAAATTTACTAATTATTTGCCCAGGTTTTGCATCTGATTGCGTCGAAACATTAGAGGAAATTAACTTAGCCGGTAGAGAAACTTTCATTTCCAACGGAGGGGAAAATTTTGATCTTATACCATGCCTTAATGATGCCTCTGATCACATAGAGTTATTTCAAGAACTAATTAAAAGATACGTTTACTAAATAAAATGAACTCTTTGATAATTTATTCGACTACAGATGGGCAAACCAAAAAAATCTGCGAAACAATAAAAGATACTTCTGAAAATAAAAATTTTTACGAAATACTTTCATTAGAGGAGGCATTTAATATAGAAATTGATAAATACGAACAAATAATAATTGGCGCAAGCATTAGATATGGAAAACACAACTCAAGGGTTTATAAATTTATTAAAAATAATAAAGATGCTTTAGATAAGAAAAAAAGTGCATTTTTTTCAGTTAATGTTGTTGCACGTAAGCCCGAAAAAAATACTCCTGAGACAAATCCTTATATAAAAAAATTTTTAAAAAAAACAAAATGGCGCCCTAAAAAACTCGGGGTTTTTGCAGGAAAAATTGATTATCCGAATTTAGGCATTATTAACAAAAATGTGATAAGGTTGATAATGTTTGTCACTAATGGCCCTACCAACATTAATAATACTTATGAGTTTACTGATTGGCAAAGTGTAAAAAAATTTACAAGAGAGTTTGATAAAATGAAAATTATTTAAATTTTGTAAAAATATGAATTTTTCTGAAAAAAACTAAAAATCCAGTATAATTTTTTCATAATTAGCTAATTTTAGACCTTTTTTTGAAAATTTTAGAAATCTCAGACTTGAAATTTCCCCAAAAAAACATATATTTTTAAAACATTCCTAAAATCATCTACAATCAAATGAACCTACAAGAATTAAAGCAAAAAAACCCTGCAGAGCTTATTAGCGAAGCCGAAAAATTAGGCATTGAGAATCCAAGCACACTTAGAAAACAGGAAATACTTTTCGCTATTTTAAAAAAACTAGCTGAAAAGAACGAGCAAATCACTGCTACGGGCGTCTTAGAGGTTTTACAAGACGGATTTGGTTTCCTGCGAGCCATAGAGTCAAATTATCTTCCGGGTCCAGACGACATATACGTTAGCCCAAGTCAAATTAGAAGGTTTGGTTTAAGAACTGGCGATTCAGTCGAGGGAGAAATTAGAGGCCCAAAAGATGCAGAAAGATATTTTGCTCTTTTAAAAGTAAACAAAATTAATTTCGATGATCCAGACAAGGGGAAAAATAAAATAGCTTTTGATAATTTAACTCCATTATATCCTAATGAGAGAATAAAGTTAGAGGTGGAAACAACCAAAATAGAGAAGAGGCCCGACAACACTGCTCGACTAATTGATTTAGTAAGCCCAATTGGTAAAGGTCAAAGATCTTTAATTGTATCTCCACCAAGAGCAGGTAAAACGATAATACTACAAAATATTGCACAGTCTATTACTGCTAATCATCCGGAATGTTATTTAATGGTATTGTTAATAGACGAAAGGCCAGAGGAGGTCACCGATATGCAAAGGTCAGTGAAAGGCGAGGTGGTTGCATCAACATTTGATGAACCAGCTTCAAGACACGTCGCGGTAGCCGAGATGGTAATAGAAAAAGCAAAGAGGTTGGTAGAACACAAAAAAGATGTCGTTATTCTATTAGATTCGATTACAAGACTCGGCAGGGCTTATAACGCTGTTATTCCAAGTTCTGGAAAAGTTTTAACCGGAGGGGTTGATGCAAATGCTCTTCAGAGGCCAAAAAGATTTTTTGGAGCAGCAAGAAACGTAGAAGAAGGAGGATCGTTAACAATTATTTCTACAGCATTGATTGATACAGGAAGTAGAATGGACGAAGTTATTTTCGAGGAATTTAAAGGAACAGGTAATTCAGAATTAATTTTGGATAGAAAAGTTGCCGACAAGAGAATATATCCAGCTCTAGATATAACTAGGTCGGGCACTAGACGAGAAGAATTATTATTTGCAAAAGATGAATTATCAAAAATGAATGTTTTAAGACGAATAATTAGTCCGATGGGAACAATGGACGGCATAGAATTTTTGATTTCTAAATTAAAGAATACAAAAAGCAATTCAGATTTTTTTGATTCGATGAATAAATCTGCAAATTAATTTTACTGAATGGTTTGGTTGTCGAAATTAACATCGTGTAAGTAGAAGCTAATTATACTGTCTAACGTTTCTATTTTATCTTTAACAGTTAAAGACTCAAGAAGTTTTTGTTTTTCTTCGTTAGTTACAGGAGAGATCATGGATAAAGTATTTATTCTTTGGATCTTATCCAACTTTTCAAACTCTCTCCAATTTAATAATAATCCATTTTTTTTAAAAAAAATCTTTGCCTTACTCATTAACTTTTCTGTATTCTGATCTCCATCAGGGTCAATGAGATCTTGTTGAAAACTTTCATATTCTACTTTAAATTCTCGATACAATTTTTTATTTTCAACTTCTTGCAATATTTTAAATCTTGTTAAACCTGTTAGATTAATTAAAATTCTACCATCCCTGCTTTTTTGAAGATCGCTAATTTTACCTAAACAACCAACTTTATAAACTTCACTACCATTTTTTTGCGATTGCACCATGCCCATTAATTTATCTTTGTTAAAAGTATCATTTACTAAGTCCATGTATCTCTGTTCAAAAATATTAAGAGGCAAATTTGTTTTCGGAAAATAGATCACCCCACTCAATGGAAAAACTGGAATTATGTCTGGAAAATTTTTCATTTAATTATTATAATAAAAATTTTTGATCCTCGATAGTGACATTTTATTTATGTTGACCACTCTAGAGCCAGTATATTATACTAATTCTTAATTTGCGGGCATAGCTCAGTGGTAGAGCGTCTCGTTGCCAACGAGAAGGTCGAGGGTTCAAGTCCCTTTGCCCGCTCCAATTTATGAGTGATTTAGCTAGTAAAAAATGTATACCTTGTGAAGGAAACATACCGCCTTTTGATAAAGGAGAGATACATAAATATTTAAAAAAAGTTGATGGCTGGGATGTCAGAAGTGATCAGGATAAAAGTTTTTACTTAATCAAAAACTTTTCTTTCAAAAATTTCAAAGAAAGTCAAAATTTTGTAAATAAAATTAGTACTATAGCAGAAGAAGAAAATCATCACCCAGATATTAATTTTGGCTGGGGTTATTGTAAGGTAAAAATATTCACTCATGCAATTAAAGGTCTAGCTGAAAGCGATTTCATTTTAGCTGCAAAAATTGATAAGATTTAGCTAATGGTTAAAATGTCTAACCCCTGTAAATAGCATTTTTATCCTCGCTTTGTTTGCCTCATTAATTACCTCTTGATCTCTTATAGAGCCACCAGGTTGAACTATTATTTTTACGCCAGCTTTGATTAAAGTTTTAATCCCATCAGCAAATGGAAAGAACGCATCAGACGCAGCTACTGAATTCTTAATTTCATTTGGAAGAAATTTTTTAGCTTTTTGGATTGCAATTTTACAACTATCTAATCTACTCGGCTGGCCGGCACCTATTCCTATAGTTGAAAAATTATTACATATAACTATTGCATTTGACTTTACATACTTACTTACATTGAATGCAAATTTAATTTCATTTATCTCTCTTTTGCTTGGTTTTAATTTTGTGACACATTTCAATTTTTTTCTATCAATAACAATTTTATCTTTATTTTGAGTTATAAATGAACCGTCAAAAGATTTTATAGATAAATTATTTTTGGAGTGATACTTCGAAATATTTATTAATCTTAAATTTTTCTTCTTCTTTAAAATTTTTAAAGACTCCTTGTCAAAATCTTTTGCAAGCAACACTTCAAGAAAATTCTTTGAAATCTCTAATGCAATTTTTTTATTTATTTTGAAATTACACGCAATAACCCCACCAAATGCACTTACCGGATCACAAGCATAGGCATTTTTTAGTGATACAAGGGGGTCTTTATTTTCGGAAACACCACAAGGGTTCGCATGTTTAATAATCACTGTTCCAGCCTTTTTGTTTATAGATTCTAAAATTGCTAACGCAGCAAAAATATCATTATAATTGTTGAAACTTAATTGTTTGCCATGAACCTGTGAAAACGTTAAATTTTGATCATCATAGTCACTTACATAAATAGAGCTTCTTTGATGAGGGTTTTCACCATACCTTAGCTCTTTTAATTTTCTACCAAAAATAGTTTTTCTTTCTGGAAATTCAATTTTTAACTTATCATTAAACCAATTTGATATCATAGCATCATAGTACGCGGTCAAACCAAAAGCTTTTGATGACATCATTTCTCTAAATTTGAGATTTGTCTTGCCATTATTTTTATCCATTTCTTTAATAAGTGAAATGTAATCATTTTTATTTGTAATAATCGTTACATTTTTAAAATTCTTTGCTGCAGCTCGAACCATTGTAGGACCACCAATATCTATATTTTCAATTATATTCTTCGAACTTTTAGAGTCACGAACAACCTTTTGAAAAGGATAAAAATTGACAACTATCAAATCAATTGCTGGAAACTTCTGCTTTGACATTTCACTTTTATGAGTTTTGTTTTGTCTATCATGTAGGATACCTGCATGTATTTTAGGATGGAGGGTCTTTACTCTACCGTCTAACATTTCCTTAAAACCTGTGTATTTTGATAGCTCAGTACATTTGTAACCAAGTTTTTTTATCTCATTATATGTTCCTCCTGAGCTAATAATTTTAACTTTGAATTTTTTTAGTATTTTTAATAAAGGGATAATGTTTTCTTTATCTGAAACAGAAACCAAGGCATTTTTAATTTTTAACTTCATCTTTATATTTTCTTTTTAATTTCCCAGTTAAAAGACTTATCTTTATTAACTAGATTACCAGAAATAGTTATACAAGTATTATCTAATATTTTTCTTCCTCCCAGATAAATGCTTTTTTCTATTTCAAGGTTTTCATCTTTGATTGTAAATAAAAGTGATTTATTCTTTGATAATTGTATCAAAGCACTGTTTCCACTCATCGTTTTTACAGCTGTTATTTTGGGATTTAGATGAAATCTGAATACATATCTTATGGGTATACCATCTCTCTTTTTTAAAACATGGTCTACCCCTTTCAATTTATTATTATTATGGTCTAAATAGATCTCTCTTTTATGAATACAACCAAATTTTTTATCATAGCCATTGTGTGATACGGAACATCCTATTAAATGTTCATCTTTTTTAATTTCTAGCTCATAAGTTTTAAATGTATTTTTTATCGAGTTTCCAAAAACATTATTTATTAGTTTATTCCTCTCAAATTTATTAATGCTTGTATCATTTATAGTTAATGAAGATTGGCTGGCTGTTAATCTACTTATGAATTCTGCTTTAGAAGAAATATTATTCCCAAAACCACAATTCGTAATTATTTTTATACCATCTACAAAATATTCAAAAGATAGTGGACCAGATTGATAATTTTTTGAAAAATTTTTATTAGGAGGAGCTCCTACATCAAAATAAAGCGCTTGATTTCTTGATTTCGCGTAGAATATCCCACCAATAATATCTCTTTTTTCTTTTTTATTAATTTTAAAGTTTTCAAGAAATTTATTTAAATGTTCTAAGTTATTTTCAGATGCACCATTAAAAAAAGGAACTTGGTTAATCGGTGTCTTAAAAAACTTCATGCAATTCAGGTTTTTTCTAATAATTACATCAAGAAATTCAGGCATATAAAGTTGAGCTTCTTTTATATTCTCATGACATAGTAGAAGATATTTTGTGAAAAAAATTAGGTCATTTGAGTTTCTAGAAAGAGGGTATCCATCCTCATCGAAATAATATTTCACAAATTTTTCAAGTTCTTTGATACCAATATTGTAGTTTTCCTCATATTCTTTGAAAATAATTCCAGATAATATTAGCGCTGTAAGAACTTCTAATTTTTTAATAGGGTTCTTTTCAAACCTTATATTTCTTTTCAAATGATTACATTGTAAAATTATGTTTTCAAAGAAAGATTTTTTAAATTCAAATGTTGCGTTATTAATAATTGTATCTACATTCAGCATCCAACTAATTACTCTTGAAGCAAGGGTAGAAGTCTCCCAAATTTTCCTTTTAAAATTGGAATATTTTAACATCCAAAGATAAATTATTTTTTGAATATTTTTACCGTCAATTTTTCTGTCGATTAAACTAAGCCATAAAAAATTATGATGTTCAGGGATAACTTTTTTCTTATTTTCTAACCAAAAATCATTAGCATTCAATTCATTAATTTTAAATGATCGTTTAGTAAATGGCGATATGATTGATAATAAAAACGGATTAGGATTAAAATATACTTGAGTGGGAATCTTTGATCTTAAAGAATTATTGTAATGATTTGATGAAAAATAAATCTTTTTTAAAAACTTTATTAAATTAATCTGAGTAGCAACTAGATAAAAATAGGCACCTTTTAAGCCAAACATTTATTAACTTTTTCTAAGAATTTCTATATTTTTTTTAAGATCACCTTTGTTTTCATTAAAGATAGTTGATCCAGAAACAAGGATATTTGCCCCAGCCTCTTTAGCTAAAGTACAATTTTTAAAATTTATACCACCATCAATTTCTATATCTACATTAAGATTTTTATCTTTTATAATTTCTTTAAGAATTTTTGTTTTCTTTAATACTTCAGGCATAAATTTTTGTCCACCAAATCCAGGTTCTACACTCATTATCAAAACTAGATCTATGTCAGATAAATACTTCTCTACTAGATCTATTTTTGAATTTGGCTTTAGAGAAATACCAACCTTTTTATTTTCAGCTCTAATAAGTTCAATAGTTTTTTTCGTATTTTTAGTTGCCTCTGGATGAAAGGTAATTATATCAGCACCCGCATCGGCAAAGTCTTTAATAAAATTATCAACCGGTGAAATCATTAAGTGAACATCAAAAGTTTTCTTTGTAAGAGGTCTAAGTTTTTTTATAACTTCAGGACCAATTGTTAAGTTGGGAACAAAATGTCCATCCATGACGTCTATATGTATATAATCAGCTCCAGCTTTTTCTAACGATATAACCTCACTACCCAGTTTACTGAAATCTGCAGATAATATAGATGGTGATATTTTGATAGAAGTGCTCATTCTTTACTTATATTTTAATACAAAACTTTGTCAAAAAATAAGGCTAATTAAACAGTTGATATAATTGTCTTGAAAAATCGCTTTCTAATGGAAAAGCAAGCATTCCCCAAACATCGTAGCCAAGAATATAAGGCATTGCATAAAATCTAAAAAGATAGAAGAACCAAGCAACGTATAAGGCTATAAAAGGGCCAAATAGAAAACTTGGGGTTATAAATTTAAATAAGTTAATTATAGGATTTGTATATTTTACAAAAACTCTCATGAAAAAAAAAGTCGAGTCTTCTCTTTGAAATATATTCATGAATGCACGACCGATTAAAGT
>CETK01158431.1_pt1 | contig 15818 bp, 17 predicted proteins | sample 361431 | NCBI WGS metagenome assembly CETK01 (sample SAMEA2622452, study PRJEB7988) | marine metagenome | biome: marine biome (ENVO:00000447); feature: surface water layer (ENVO:00002042); material: "saline water (ENVO:00002010), including plankton (ENVO:xxxxxxxx)" | depth 5 m | reverse complement strand
CTATTAGTCAACCAAGACTTAAATCTGATGATGCCAAACAGACAGGCATGGTTAGATTTAGCTGGTGATTGGAAAGATCCGTTTCCAGCACCAGAACTAGTAGACCATGATGGCTTCAAAGTAGTAAGAGAAGACATGATGGGTTTTGGTTCTAAATGTAGATTCGGAGATATTCTAGTTCAAACTTGTCCTAAAGATACATTAGTATATGTTCAACCTAGGTATGGTTTTGCAGGTATCTCACTTGCTTATTTAGCAAAGAAATATAATAAGAAACTTGTACTATTTAGTCCAAGTCAAAAAGAAATATCAGACCACCAAGCTATCTGTGTAGAAAGAGGAGCTGAAATGAAGTTTAAGAGAATTGCAGCAATGCCAGTCTTAAATGCTCATGCTAAGAAATGGGCAGAAGATAATGATGCATTCTTTATTCCACTCGGACTTCGACATGAGCTTGTTACAGCAGCCGCTGTCAAAGTTGCATACGACCTTGCAGAAACACATGGTTATCCAGAAGAAGCGTGGTCAGCAATATCTACTGGCGTTCTACAAAGGTCTCTGCAAATAGCGTGGCCTGAAACTAAATTTAACGCAGTTGCAGTTGCAAGAAATATCAAGAAAGGTGAAAGAGGTAGTGCAACTATTTGGTCTCATCCGAAAGCATTTACACAAAACGTAGATGAAAAGTATTTTCCACCATTTCCATCGGCATTAAATTACGATGCAAAGGCCTGGGAGTTCATGACTAAACATGGAAAACCTGGAGCCTGGTTCTGGAATGTTGGTGGCGACCCTAAACCAGAAAAAGCAGATACGAAATTGTTAACAAAATCGTACAGAGATTGGGGTCAAGAACTTGAAACAGATAAATGATTTTAACTATAAATTACAAATAAAACAATATGGCGAACGCAGATAACAAATGTGCAGATTTGAAAGTTGAAGACTTTCACGCAGAAGCTGAAGATACACTCGGCCTAATTTACAACAAACAAGTAGAACTACAAAAACGTTTAGGTTTCGACTTTACTGGTTGGACACTAAAAGAAATCGCAGATTTCTGGTGTGTTAACAAACATGCAATGTCAGACGAACTAAACGAAATGTTTGATGCATTAGGAGGTATCAATGATGGAATTGGCTCAGCAGCTTGGAAGTACTGGAAAGGTACTCATAAAGATGCAGCTAATATGAAGATTGAAGATTTGTCTGAAGAGGACAAGTTAGAACTATTTTATGAATGGATTGATGGATTGCATTTCTATATGAACTTTGCAATTTCTATTGGTATGACTTCAAAAGATATTGTTAACTTGTACATGGCGAAGAATGCAGAAAATCACGACAGACAAAACCGAGGCTATTAATGTTATTAGATATTGAACAATTAGAAAAAGAAGTAATAGTATCTTATTACGATAAAGAAGGCAAAGTTGCTTTCAAACGTTATCCAATCGATAAATTTCAAAACTGGGTAGTTGCTAAAAAAGATGATAGATGGAAAGACCAAAACGTCACAAACTGGGATGGTCGTCCAATCAAGAAGTCTTTAGCTAGATCGTTTAATAAGTTCTCATTACTTTACTTCATGGATGGTCTTCCACAAAAAGACCAAGATGAAATCTTTGAGTTTAATATGCCTAAAACATACTTTGTCGATATTGAGACAGAGATTGTTGATGGCTTCCCAAAACCTGAAGAGGCTAAGTCTAGAATCTTAACCTTTTCAATTATCACACCAGAAAGAAAAGCTATCGTATTAGGTCTTGAAGATCTGTCTTCCGATGAGATTAAAAAGATTGAAGACGATAACAATAAACACTTTACTGGTTACGACCAAGACTGGGAATTTAGTTATTACAAATTTAAGTCGGAGTATGACATGGTTTATACATTCCTACATAAGTTTTTACCTAAGTTTCCTATGATGACTGGTTGGAATTTTATCAACTATGACTGGCAATATATTGTCAACAGATGTAAAATCTTACAGATTGATTTAACAGAAGTTGCTATTACTGGTTCGCTTGATAGAAAAGACTCTCGCCCACTTCACATGGGTATTTTGGACTACATGCAACTGTATGATAAATATGATAGGTCAGTTGCGGTTAAAGAATCTAATGCGTTAGCATTCGTTTCCGGAGCAGTCCTCGAGGGTATAAGCAAGATCCAATACACAGGTTCTCTCCAAGACCTCTACGAAAACGACTTTCAAAAGTATGTTTTCTATAACGTAGTTGACTCTGTCTTGGTTTACTACATTGACCAAAAGCTTAGGTCGATGGAAGTACTGCTAACATTAGCAACAATCACGAGAATGCCTTTGTATAAAGCCGCTTCACCAGTGGCTGTTACTGAATCTCTAATGGCTCGTAAACTTACCGAACTAGGAAAACGTATCGGTGTAGAATATGACAGAGAAGACAGTAAGAAGGATAGCAAATATGAAGGAGCATTCGTTAAACAACCAATTGTCGGTTATTATGGTGGTGTAAGTGCATTTGACTTTGCATCACTATATCCATCGATTATGAGGCAGTTTAACATTTCTCCTGACTCATTCGTCGAAATGGTAGAGGAATCACAGATTAAAGATCGCCGAGAGGATAAAGATGTAATTGTCTGTGAGAATGGCGTAGTCTATAAGAAGGAAGATAGTATTCTTAAAAAGATATTGGCAGATTTATATGACCAAAGAAGAGAATACAAGAAAACTTCTTATGATTATTATGAAAAAGCGCACGAACTTGAGAAAAAATTTAGGCTCTAAATCTGAAGATTACCAGCAGCGTTAAGATATATAATCTAACAGCAGCGCTGCTAATAATTTTACGGGTTTTTAAGAGTCTAAGTTTAGGTCGAATCAGACCTTTTTTGGTCTTATAGACCTTTTATTTAAAAACTTTTGAAATAACTTAAAAAAACAAATTAGCAAATGTCATTATTTACCGAACGTATCCCATTTAAACCATTTGAGTACCCAGAATACTACACTGAAGGGTGGTTAAAACAAGCTCAAGCATTCTGGCTACACACTGAAATTTCTATGCAGGGTGATGTAAAAGACTGGAATGAAAATCTTTTACCTCATGAAAAACATTTAGTAGGTAATATATTGTTGGGTTTTGCACAGACAGAATGTGCAGTATCTGACTATTGGACACAATATGTAACGACATGGTTCCCTAAACACGAAATCAAGCAGATGGCTATGATGTTCGGTTCACAGGAGACTATCCATGCAACTGCATATTCTTATTTAAACGAAACTTTAGGTCTTGAAGATTTTGAAGCATTCTTACACGAACCAGCAACTGCAGAAAAGTTTGAACTATTAACTTCAACTTCTGCACCATATACACATGAAGACTTAAAGAGAGACAAACAAGCTAGAAAAGAAGTAGCAAGATCTTTAGCTATTTTCTCAGCATTCGCTGAAGGTTGTTCACTCTACAGTTCTTTTGCAGTTTTATACTCATTCCAAATGAGAAACTTGTTAAAAGGTATTGGCCAACAAATGAAGTGGTCAGTAAGAGATGAATCTTTACATTCTAGAATGGGATGTAAATTATTCAGACACATGTGTGAAGAATATCCAGACTTGAAACAATCGGTAGAAGCCGATATATTAAAAGCAGGAGAGCTTATTAAGGAATTAGAGCACAAGTTTATCGATAAAATGTTCGAACAAGGAGATTTAGATAACTTAAAAGCTAAAGACTTAAAGAATTTCATTACTAAGAGAGTAAATGAAAAACTAATTGAGCTTGGTTACGAATCAGCTTTTGAATTTGACGAGGAATCGGCAGATCAATTAGAATGGTTCTATCATTTAACAGGTGGACACACTCACACTGACTTCTTTGCAATCAGATCTACTGATTACTCTAAAGCAGGTGAAGGTGAAAACTGGGACGAAGACGATTTATTCGATTAAACTATAACTATGGCAGACAAAATTAAAAACCACGGCGAGCACCTAGGCTGGAAGATCGACGTAGATTTTCCATCCTGGGCAAATACCGAGGTGTATGTAAAAACAATATCAGCAGGTTACCTATTTAACGGTGAAAAACCAAAAGACGCTTATTGGAGAGTTTCAACTACAGTAGCAAAACGTTTAGGTAAACCTGAATTAGCAAGCAAATTTTTTGATTATATCTGGAAGGGTTGGTTAAACCTAGCCTCTCCAGTTTTATCTAACACAGGACTAGAAAGAGGTTTACCTATTTCTTGTTTTGGTATCGATATAGCAGACTCTATTCACGATATAGGTTCTAAGAACTTAGAGATGATGCTCTTAGCAAAACATGGTGGTGGAGTAGGTATTGGTGTAAATCAAATCAGACCAGCCGGTGCAAAGATTACCGGTAATGGTACATCAGATGGTGTTGTACCTTTCTGTAAGATTTATGACTCTACAATACTAGCTACAAACCAAGGTTCAGTAAGACGTGGTGCAGCATCAGTAAATATCGATATTGAACATGGTGATTTCTGGGAATGGTTAGAAATTAGAGAGCCTAAAGGTGATGTCAACAGACAGTCACTTAATCTTCATCAATGTGTTGTTGTACCAGATGGTTTCATGCAGAAGGTACAAGAAGGTGACAAAGAGGCTCGTAAAAGATGGGTTGCAGTTCTTAGAAAGAGAAAAGCAACTGGAGAGCCTTATGTAATGTTCAAAGGGAACATAAACAGAGCAAACCCGGACGCGTATAAGCAGAATGGCCTTAAAGTTTATATGACCAACATTTGCTCTGAGATTACTCTACACACAGATGAATCTCACTCATTCGTATGTTGTTTATCTTCAGTAAACTTAGCAAGATATGATGAGTGGAAAGATACAGATCTTATTTACACAGCGACATGGTTCCTTGATGGAGTGTTAGATGAATTTATTCAGAAAGCAAAATTCATGAGAGGTTTTGAGAACTCTGTAAGATCTGCAGAAAAAGGTAGAGCGTTAGGTCTTGGTGTACTAGGATGGCATACTTATTTACAAGAAAGAGGTATTCCATTCGAGGGACTATCAGCTCAATTTGAGACTAGAAAGATATTCCAACAATTAAGAACTGAGACAGAGAAGGCCAGTAGAGATATGGCGATGGAATATGGTGAACCTCTATGGTGTAGAGATACAGGTATGAGAAACACTCACCTCAGAGCCATTGCACCAACCGTATCGAACTCAAAGCTAGCAGGTAATGTATCTGCAGGTATCGAGCCTTGGGCTGCTAACGTGTTTACAGAACAAACAGCAAAAGGTACATTTATTAGAAAGAACCCAGTGTTAGAGAAATTCTTACAAGTAATTAATAAGAATACTAGAAAGACATGGGATAAAATTCTAGAAGATGGTGGTTCTGTACAAGGCTTAGATTTCATAGATGATTGGTATGTAAAGATAGCCACTCATATCGGTGACAAAGAAAACTTAATGGGTAAAAAGAAGTTTGAAGATCTGCCAGAAACAGACAAAGATAACTGGATCCCTGTTAAGAATATCTTTAAGACATTTAAAGAGATAAATCAATTAGACTTAGTAAAGCAGGCTGGTGTTAGACAACAGTATGTTGACCAGGCAGTAAGCTTAAATTTAGCATTCCCAACACAAGCAGACTCTAAGTTTATTAATAAAGTACACTTAGAAGCCTATAAAGAAGGCGTCAAGACACTTTATTATATGAGAACAGAGTCAGTTTTAAGAGGCGATATTGCTACTGCAGCAATCGATCCAGATTGTGCTGCCTGTGACGGTTAAAGGTGTGGTTTGAAGACCACGTCTTAGGACCGAGATAGTTCTCGGAAAAAGAGGGCCGGAGTTCGCTACTACCGGCCCTTATTTATTATAGCAGTTTGGAAAACTTTTCAGCTTCTATCTCTCTGATTTTATCAGCAATCTCTGCACCTTTCACATCAAATTGCTTCATTACATCTCTACCGTTAGTAGAAGGTTTGTATTTAAGAAAAGCTCTAATCATTTTCATATCTAATCTTTTCAATACTGAGAATTCTAGGATAGTCTTTTTATCTAAGTCTACACTATCTCTCTTCTTACTCAATTCAAATACACCTTCTGGTTTTAGAGTTAGAAGAGACTTCAAGAAAATAATAGCTTTAATCTCTTTATCTGAAAATGTTAACTTATTCATTTGAGATTTAATCTGGCTATTTTCATTTACTAAAAACAGATTAGCTATTTGTACCAACCAATCCTTTGAATTGATGAAGTCTTTATTGACGTAAACAGTAGGAAACATTACAGGCCAAAGCTTAAAGTCTTCCACCATCTGTAAGTATTTCTTTGGAGACTTTGCAGTTTCTATAGATTTCTTAAATTCATCTCTAATTCTTTCTGCACTAATTCCCTCTAAAGAGTTATCAGAAATAATAGCCTCTGCAGTATTCTTTTCTATCTTACCTCCAGTTCTACCAGCAAATCTTAGGGCTCTTAGTTTTCTCAATGGATCTTCCTCAAATCTCTCTTGAGCTCTACCTACAGTTCTAATAGAATTAGATTGAATATCCGCAATACCACCGACTAGGTCTACTACTTCTTTCTTTTCAATATCGTAGAATAAAGCATTGATAGTTAAGTCTCGTCTTAGAACGTCTTTATCAATTGTAGAAAAGTTAACAGCATCTGGTCTTCGACCTTTACCAATATCTTCTCTAAAAGTTGCAATCTCCATACCCTCTTTAAATGAAGGAGTTTTTGCAATTACAACTCCGAATTGAGTTCCTACTTCACCGATAGTATCAATACCACCAGATTTAAGTATTTTTACAACTTCATCTGGTTTAGCATCAGTAGCTAAATCAAAGTCTTTTGGTTTGATACCTAACATTGCATCCCTAACCGCACCACCAACTACATAAAGTTCTCTCTTATTCTTCTTAAAGAGTTTATGTAGATCTTTGACATCACGAGGTATGTTTAGCTTCAATCTCTGTTGAGCTTCTAACAATAAGTTGAATTGTGTGTACGACTTTATCATATTGTATATATTACAGTACTAATATAATCAAAAAATATGACACTAGAAAGAAAAATGGCAATTATTTTGCAAATAAGTACAATTATTTTGGAACAAATCAAAAGTTATCTCTATAACATCCCACATTAAGAAAGAAATGAACGATTATTCGTTAACAACTACAAAGACATTAAGAAAAACCTCCGACTCTATGGAGGCTTACGCTAGCTCTGACAATACTAGAATAGACTAGCATTATTAAATAATTAAATTAACCTAAATTTTAACAAATGAGAAATTTTATTTTAACAATGGCACTAGCTGTATTCACAGTATTCAGTGCAACAGCGCAAAACGCTAAAGGCGACTGGTACGTTGGTACTGGCGATATTGACAATGTGGCATGGACGGAATGGTCTATCTCACCAACAATAGGGTATGCTTTTTCTGATGATTATATGATCGGGATGAGTGTTGCTCAAGCAGATTCGACTGAGGACATGGTCTTCAATCTTAACGGAAGATACTTTTACAAAGGTTTCTTCGGTTACGCAGCTATGAATGATTTTGATTTCGATCAAATGCATTTAGGCGTAGGTAAAATGTTTACTTTTAAAAACGACATGATTTTTGTTGACCCAAAAATTGTATACGACTTAGGAGCAGAAACAACTAACCTAACTCTAGGCTTTGGCTTAAAATTTTAAGCTAAACACTATAGAAAAAACAAGCCCAAGATTCTAGGACCTTGGGCTTTTTTTATGAAACAACTAGCCATCAACCAATATAATAATCAAACAAAAATATATTCTTTATGAAACTACAAATTGATCGAATAGACCAGCATGCTTTAACTGGTTTTATTAACAGGGTAAAACTAATTGATTCTTTTGTCTACATGAAAATTCAAAGTGGACAAATTCATTCAGCAGTTTATTTACCACAGAGAGACGCAGTAAAATCACACTCTATTGCATGTGACCAGATCTTTCAAATTAGCGAATGGCCTGACACAGATTTAGAGATGAAAGTTGCCTTCTTTGAAGGAGCTAAAGTAATTGAAGCTATCAAACATTTTGAAGCAGATGCTATTAAAGGTGAAATTGAATTTATCGAGCAAGAAGGTGAGTTAATTGCTTCTTCTTTGAGAATGTTTAACGATGAGTTAGAGATTACTCTATCTTGTTCAGAACCTTCATTAGGTTTTAAAGACTTAACAGCAGATCAGCAAGCAGCTATCTTTGCAACTGACAATACACAATTCAGCTTTAATATCGATACACATACTATTAATAAAGTTAAGAACCTATTTGGTCTTGACAAAGATGAAACATTTAGCGTTCAAGCGAATGGTAAAGGTGTTAGTGTAAATGGTAAATCATTCAACGCGGTAATCAACCCAGAATCAAATGGACAAGGTGAAGTAACAGTTTACAAAAAGTACTTAAACCTATTAGACAGAGAAGAGCAAACTGTACACGTTGCAGACTCTAAAATTGTTTTCCAATCAACAGAATCAAATACATTACTAACAGTATCTACTTGCCAAACGGCTTAATATGAACGTAACGAAACTCTCTGAGAAACCTATCGATCAACTTAGTAGAGAAGAGGCGGAGCTGCTTGTAGACCACTACAAGCAGTTATCTGCTAAATATACGGCTTATGAACAAGCAGTAAAATTAACTCTTAACTCTATCTACGGTGCATTCGGTAACAAATGGTTTCACTTCTTTAATATCAATATCGCCGAGTCGATAACTAAACAGGGTAAGAATGCTATTCTCTACTCTGAATCTATATTGAATAAGTATTGTCAAGAGTTTTGGCATAAAGACACTAAAGTACACGAGCAGTTCGGCTTAACAGTAAAAGGTAAAGTTGAAAAGCCTGCAGTAATCTATATTGACACTGACTCGTGTTACGTGCAGTTTCAAGATCTTTATGAGACTATCGTTTGGAACGATGAGTCTAAAGCTCTACCTATCGACGAGTTTATTCTAGCATTCTATGCATTTAGACTCAAGGATTACATCACAGCATGTATGAAGAAATATGCAGACTCTAGAAACACAGACAACTTCTTATTCTTTGAATTAGAATCTCTAGCATATAATGGTATTTGGATGTCTAAAAAGAAGTATATTCAAAACATTGCATGGGATGATAAATTGGAAACTACCGATAGACACCCATCACTTAAGAAAGTAAAAACAATCGGCTTTGATACTATCCAATCTTCTACACCAAAATTCGCCCGCGAAAAACTGGTAGAAGCTCTTAGAATTTTATTTAAGTCACAAAAAACTCCCGGTGCTGAAGAACTACAACAATTAGTCACATTCATGAAGAATTCTAAGAAAGAATTTCAACTTGCAAACATCGATGACATCTCATTCAATAGAAGAACTAACAACATTGAGAAGTATATTGTCGACGATCAAATTGAGTTCCAAGTAGGATTAAAATGTCCAGCTAATGTAAAAGCAGCAGGGTATTACAACTATATTCTTAATCAAAATAAAAAGTTTAAGAATAAGTACAAAGTAATCGGTAACGGTGAGAAACTAAAAATCTATAACTGTAAGACTCCAATCTCTGAGGTATTTGCCTATTTACCAGGTGAACATCCTTACGAAATTGCTCCTAAAGTAGATTTCGATACACAGTTTGAAAAGTGTATGATTGACCCACTTAATAGAGTATTAACAGCAATTGGTCTTCAGACCTTAGATACAAACTTAATTTACGCATCAGCATTATTTTAAAATTATGACAATACAAGAAATTAAACAGCTAGTAGAAGACTATCCGAACGATCAGGACCTCGGAGGTAAAGTAAGAGAACTCTACTGGAAAGACTATAAAAATGGAACTTACTCATTCATTTCATCTCAACTTAATCTATTTGATTCAAAAGAGGAGGAAGATAAAAGGGATGATGCAGTTTTAGGCTATGACTAATATAGACAAAAGACCATGGGGCGAGTACGAGGTACTGCTCGATGAAAATAACGTAAAAGTTAAAAAGATTACAGTCCAACCAGGCGGTAGACTGTCATATCAGTATCATAATAAAAGATCTGAAGTTTGGACTATTATTGAAGGTACTGGTGTACTTACGAGAGACGGTGTAACAGAAATTATTTCACCAGGTAATATATTAACTATCCCACAGGGATGTAAACACAGAATTGAGAACACAGGTTCTCAGGCTATCATTTTTATTGAAGTACAAATGGGAAGTTACTTTGGCGAAGATGATATAGTTAGAATAGAAGACGACTATGGAAGGAAAGATTAACATAGAAGACCTGCCTTTAGAACAACAAGAGTACGTGAAAGAATATCAAAGAATTCTACATGGACTTGCAGATGTTCAAGACAGTATTAAAGCTCTAGAAGAAAGAGCTAGAGGATTAACAGAAGAATTAAACACATTAAGAGCCAAAGAGAAGGCTGAGTTCGGTGATGATAATGTTCTCTAAACAAATCATATAATCACCATATAACTAAATAAAATAATAAGACATGGCTAAAAAGAACGTATTTAGTTTTGACGACATAAATAAAGAGCTAAAGGAAATTAATCCATTAGGTTCTGTTATGGAGCATTCAACATTTAGTGAAGTTACAGAATGGATTGACACGGGTAACTATCACTTAAACGCATGTGTCAGTGGTTCACTTTTTAAAGGGTGGCCTAATAACAGATCTTGTTCAATTGCAGGACCATCTGGTACTGGTAAAACATTCTTAATCTTAAACTCTATTGCAAGAGCAATTGACATGGGTTACAATGTTATTTTCTATGATTCAGAAGCTGCAGTAGACAGAGAGTTAATGAAGAAGTTTGGTATTGATACTGAGAAAGTAAATTACCAACCATGTAATACAGTACAAGAATTTAGAACATCAGTTACTTCAATTACTTCTAAAATGCAAGAGGTAAAAAGAAAAGGTGGAGAGCTACCTAAGATTATGATTATCTTAGACTCAGCTGGTAACCTAGCAACAATGAAAGAGATTGAAGATGCTAAGTCTGGTTCTGAGAAATCAGATATGACTAGATCAAAAGTTCTTAAGTCAATCTTTAGAATTATTATGACGCCATTGGCTGACCTAAAAATACCATTCCTATTTACTAACCACACATATCAAACACAGTCATTTATTTCCCAGACTGTAGCAGGTGGTGGTACTGGACCAGAATATGCAGCATCAATTGTTTTATTCTTAGGTAAAGCTCAACTAAAAGAAGGTGGCGAAAAGACTGGTATTGTTGTTACAGCAAAACCAAATAAAAACAGATTTGCAAAACCACATCCAATTAAATTCCACTTACATTTTACTGAAGGTATGAACAGATATGTTGGCTTAGAACAATATATTGATTGGGATGATATTGGTATTGCAAGAGGTGTTGTTGAAAAGAATGGTACAAAGACTCCTAAAGCAACTGCAAGAGGTTGGATCTGTAAACACCTAGATGAAACTGTACCTAACTCAGAATTTTTTACTGAGAAAGTCTTTACCGAGGAAGTACTTCAAAAAATTGAAAAAAGAATTCAGCCACTTTTCAACTATAATACTGAAGCTAGAGAACTTGATATAGACGAACTACTGGAAGAGAATGAAGTTGAATAAAGATAAACTGCCGATCAAGTATATCCTAGGGATAGAAAAAGATCTACCAGATTATCCTACTGCTCTCGATGTTTTACAAGCTGAAGTAAAACTATGTAATCGTAATCCAGATCGATACAAAGGTAGCTTTACCTACCACGCATTGAAAACCTATAGGTTTCCAGACTCAGATCACGCAAGAATTCTAGAGTCTGCTAAAGAACTAGTTACTTTGGGTTTATGTGAACAAACAAATGAAGAGCCTGGTAAAGAGGCTTTTAAAATTTTAATAAACCCATTTGAATGATAGCAGTATTTGACAATTTTATACAGAGCGAAGATTTACTACAAGAAATAAACACTAATTACGATACAATCTTTAGAGACCCAGGAGTCTATAAGTACTATGATGGTTGGTGGAATACTCCAGCTAAGAATACAACACAACGTATAATACAATATGCATGGGGACATGCTTGTCCTATTAACAAGAGTTTTAATATCGACGGCTTTGAGTATTGGACTGGTATACAATCAGCAGCTGATGTTAAAGATGGTTGGACAGATGACTTAAAGCAACACTATGATAAAGATGAAGCTTTCTGGAGAGAAACTGGTGAGATAGTAACTCCTATTATGGGTAGTGTATATTATCCACCTGGACAGAGATTCCAGGGAGGTGACTTAGCGGTTTACACAGACGGTGTAGAATCAACCCCAGAGATAGTTAAAGCAAAACCTAATAGATTTATTATCTTTAGAGCTGGACAAGACATACACACAGTTAAACAAGTCACACAAGGTATTAGACATGCTATCGCAATCAACTTATGGGAAGATGAACCTTATTCTAAACAAAAAGGTATTTTAACCATAGAATAATTAAAAACAATATGCAGTTCGGACAAGACTTTGAAAAGATATTCTTTAGGCTCTCATTAGAAAAGCCAAAATACTTACAGGCAATCAAGTTTAACTTCTATACGTCAGAAGAAATTGATGCTTTAAGTTTTTTAGCTAATAAGTTCTATTCTAAATTTAATGAGACTCCTACGATGGAGAATCTAAAATTATTAGTTCAAAGACATCCAAAGTCTAGAGAAAGAGTAACAGATGAAATCATCGATATTATCTTTGATGTAGATCTGAATAAGTATGACGAAGAATGGTTGACTAATACTGCAGAAGCTTGGATTAAATGGAGAACATTCAATACTTCTCTAACAGATACAATTGAGTTTATTAAAACTACAGATGTTAATCCAGAAAATGTTGAGTCTATTGTTACGAAAGTAAAGGGCTTAATTAATGATAGAAATAATTTAACATTCAATTCAGATCTTGGTCTTGATTTCTTTAACTTTGATTCTCACGACCAGAAAGAAGCTGAGAAAGTTAGTACAGGTTACAACTTCTTAGACAGAATGTTAGGTGGTGGTTATGATAAAGGTGGTAATCTAGTTGTTTATGCTGGTGAGCAGAACATTGGTAAATCAATTTATCTAGCTAATGATGCAGCTAACTTTGTAAAGATGGGTACAAATACTGTAGTTATCACTGCAGAGATGGCAGCACATAAATTCGTAAAAAGAATTGGTTCTAATCTTCTCAATATCAAAATTAACGAATATCCAGAGAAGGCTAAAAATAGAGACCACATTAAAAGAAGGTTAGAAACGGTTGGAGATGGTTTCACTCCACCAGGACAACTTTATGTAAAACAATTCCCAACATCCCAAGCTACAGTCTTAGATATTGAAGCTTATGTTGCACAAATTGAAGAAGAGTTACAGATTAAAGTAGGTGCAGTCGTAATTGACTATATTAATATCCTAGCTAATTATCGTAACCAAAATACGGAGAATACATATATGAAGATCAAGCAAATTGCAGAAGACCTTCGTGCTATGGGTATTCGTAATAATTGGTTGATTGTTACAGCAACTCAAATAAACAGAAACGGCTATAATTCTTCAGATATTTCCATGTCAGACGTTGCAGAATCTGCAGGTCTATCACATACCGCTGACGTAATGTTAGGTATTATTCAAGATGATTTAATGAGAGCTAATCAAGAGTATTGGTTAAAAGTTCTTAAGATCAGAGACGGTGAGGGTAAAGGTAATAAATGTAAATTGAATGTCGACTACAACTTTATGAGACTAGTGGAAACGGATGATATTAGTAATTCCAGTATCCACGGCATTTAAAAATAAAACAAACAAGTATGGCAAATGATAAAATCTTTAATAACAGTTTTGACACACCTGAATTTGAACTAGGTAACATTAGTTTTGATTTAGACCCTTCATTGAGAGAGGAGTTAGACGCAGAGGAGAAGATTCATTACGAGATGATAGCTCGTAAAATTCATGAGTTAATTACAATATCCAGATTCAAAGTATTTAATGAAGTAGATGATTTAGGTAGATGTAATAAACTAAGAAAAACGGACATCAATGAAGTCTATGGTTACATTGTAGATGAAATTGGTAAGAGTTGGTCAAGAATAGATTTATTTAGTGAATTGTGTATCTATTTTGACATTAAGCCAGCAAAATTTTATAGCTCACTTTCTAATGTATATAAGGAAGACCTAATCCAAGAGCTAGACGCAAAAACCGGTATTTTAGAAAAGAAGAACATTAAAAGATTATTTTAGATGATAGAACCTAAAGTTATCAAGCAAGGCGCAAACAGAGTTTGGGTACTTGGGGACTTACATTTTGGTGTAAGAGCTAATTCAGTAGAATGGCTAGAGATACAGAAAGATTTCTTTGAGAGATTGTTTATTCCTACTCTAAAGAAACACGTCCAACCTGGTGATGTGTTAGTTCAAGTAGGTGACACGTTCGATAACAGGCAATCTATTAACATTAAAGTTCTTAACTATGCAGTTGACCTATTCGAAAGACTGGGTCAAATACTGCCATGCTATGTAATCTGTGGTAACCATGATATTTGGGCAAAGAAGTCAAATGACATTTCATCTATTGATAGTTTAAAATGGATCCCGAACGTTCAGGTCTACAAAGAACCTAAGCTACTAAAATGGAATAAAAGAAAGATATTGTTAATGCCATGGAGAAGAGATGCAGAACATGAAGCAGAGACTCTAGCAGAATTCCCACAAGCAGAAATTGTTTTCTGTCATTCAGAAGTGAGAGGTATCTACTTAAATTCAAAAGTAAAGAATGACCATGGAACTGAGACTAATATCTATGACAAATATACAAGAGTTTATTCTGGCCATATTCATTTTAGACAAGAGAAGAATAAACTATTAATGGTAGGAGTGCCGTACCAATTAACTAGATCTGATAGAGATAATCCAAAAGGTTTCGACCTAGTTAATCTAGAAGATATGGAAGAAACATTCTTTGAAAATCATATCTCCCCTAAATTCTTAAGGTATAATATCAAGGCACTTTATGATATGCCACTCGGACAATTTAAAGAACAAATAGATAATAACTTCGTAGACTTATTTGTACCTTCACAAATTGCCACAACTAACGCATTGTCCCAACTAGTAAATGAGATACAACATATTTCAAGAAAGTTAGAGCCAAACATCTATGAGGAAGACTCATATATCGATAAAGATTTCTATGACATAAATGAAATTGAGGAAATGTATAAGAACTATAATATCCTTAATTTATGTAATATGTATGTAGACGGAATGAAACATGATGGTGAATTGTCTCTAAAACTAAAAGGGAAGTTAAAACAGTTGTATACCCAATGTGCATATAACTACGATACCGATAAATAATGAGGATAGACTATATTGAATTCAAAAACTTTGCATCCTACGGAAACCAAAAGCAGAGAATAGATTTTTTAAAAGAAGGTTCCGAGTTATTTCTAACACTAGGTAAAAACGGTGATGGAAAGACCACTATTGCAAATGCAATTATCTATGCATTATATGGAAAAGTAGAAGGTGTTAAATTAGCAGACTTACCTAATCGTATTAATAAAGAACTTCATGTAAAAATAGGACTACAATGTGGTACTATGTTTATCGAAATAGAAAGAGGTATATCACCAAATAAATTTAGTGTTCTAATTAATGGCGTTGAGTTTGATAAAGCTGGTAAGAAATCTGTACAAGAGTATTTAGAAGACGAAGTCTTTGGTATTCCATATCACGTATTTAAGAACATAATTATTCTATCAGTAAATGATTTCAAATCATTC
>CETK01386689.1_pt1 | contig 15822 bp, 19 predicted proteins | sample 361431 | NCBI WGS metagenome assembly CETK01 (sample SAMEA2622452, study PRJEB7988) | marine metagenome | biome: marine biome (ENVO:00000447); feature: surface water layer (ENVO:00002042); material: "saline water (ENVO:00002010), including plankton (ENVO:xxxxxxxx)" | depth 5 m | reverse complement strand
GAGGCAATTATCTCGTGGTCAGCAATCTTTCTGTCTAACTCCGCCGGCAAGTGGCTTAAGTCAGATTCTCCGACTTTAAGGATACCCTTACCCTTGGCAATGCGGACTCCTTTCTGCAAACAGCCCTTAGCCCTCAACTCATCAAAAGCACGGATGATCTTTCTTGCGTGAAGACCTGCTCCATCTTGTCTCTTTTTATGCTTATCAATCTCTTGTAGAACTTTTAACGGGATAACTATATCGTTGTTTGCGTAATTAAAAATACAGTCTGCGTCCGTCAAGCAAGCGCTTGTATCAAGCACATATGTTTTCTTGGCCATGTTTTTCTGCCTTTAATAGCCCTTTGTGGGCTCACAAGTAAATAGTTGGATACAAAAGAACCCGCCTCCATTGAGACGGGTTCTTGAGAATAATGAGACACCTATTAGTTACTTTGGTCTTTTCACTACCCCGTGCCTCCCTGCGGGTGGGGGGGATCTTACACAGCCACTTGGTTGCGAAATCTTTCTAAATCTTTAGATCTTTTTTTTTGAGTCACACTCTTAACCATGGACGAGCTACTTTGGATCTTGCCGCCGCCAACTCCCCACATCATTTCAATACCATTCTCCTTACAAAATCTAGCCTCTGGTGTGTTAATATTCTCTCTATCACCACCATTAGCAAAAATATCAGGTTTTATTTCATCTAGTGAAGCAACTACAGTTCTATCGTCGTCCTTAGCCATTACAACCTCATCTACGAAGTCATAAGCACTAATGATTTCTGCGCGCTCATCCCAAGGCATAAACACATAGCCTTTCTTGCGAAGCAGCCAATCATCAGAGTTTATAATCACGACTAACTTGCCATGTTGTGCTGCGTCTTGCATCATCCGAAGGTGGCCCACATGAATAGGATCAAACCCACCTGACACAGCGATTATTTTCTCACTCATTTACCCTCTCTAAAAGACACTCTTCAATTCGTAATACTTTTGCTGCCGCCGGCGACCCGTAAGCGGTCTCAAATACATAATAACTAGTAAGGGTTGCTACAATAGCACCAAAAATAACCCCTACTGTAAATCCTAAGTATCCTACTCCTAATTTCTTAATAAACATAGCCGAAGTCCCCCTTCGACTATAAATAGTATAACATGACTATATTTGTATGTCAAGTAACTTTACAAACTAATCCTTACATTTTTTTGGTAAATACGACTTTGGCTCTTTAATATACTTTTTTAACTTTGGCTGTTCCCACTCTATAGACGGGCAGTTTTCCTTATATTCTTTTTTATCACGCAAGAAAAACTCCAGCCCAAGCATTTCCTTTTTAAGGTCCTTAACGCCCTCTTGCGTCTCCTCTACCTCGTCACAGGGTCTAGACTCCTCTGACGACGCAGGCTCGCTCACAGGGTCATCTACGGGCTCGTTAGAGGCTGCTGTGGCGAGTAGGAAGAGCAAACTAAAACGCATCAGTTAGCTACCAGCGTTTCAATGCGCTTGAGTGTTTCTTTCATATACTCAATATCTTTTTCTATTGAGATAATCGCCTTTGAGTTGCTGTCAGCCTCTCGGACCTTGATTTCCATGGCTGCTAAAACTTCTTCTGCATCACCCAAGTCGTTATCTAGCTGGGCTAGAGCCACATTTGTGTTCCAAACCCAGCCGGCTAGTGGCATAACCACAACGCCGAGAACGACGGTAAATACTTTCCAAATCTTATCTGCTGATATTGTTGCCATTTTTTATATTCCTCCGCGTTGTCTAGTATAAGTAGTTAGCATCGCTCTAAACTGTCAACTCTTTCCATACACCTAAACTGCTTGCCTTTAATGGTAAACCGAACAGCAACATACCCAACCATGACCAGTGGCCCACCGGGTATTTTTGTGTATGTTGGGTCTCCTATGGTGTACCAGCCATTTGATAAGACTGTTCCGCACCTTTTGGAACCCTTGCATTTGACTTGCTGCCCTCGTCTAAAAGGGCATTTCTTTTTTGTCATTTATTAGCTTGAAAATCCTGAGTTAGTGCCGCAGAACATACTAACTCCACCGAATCCCGCGCTTGCCACTCCTCCCGCTCCTCGGCCACCGGGGTTTCTTCTTTTACCTATGATACGATAAAAGATCCTTAGCTTTGCAAATGTTGATGCGTCAACAGAACTCCCTTGGGCGCTTGGTGGACTAAAAGCAACACGATTCAGGCCAGAAACATTATCTGGATCATCTAAAAAATCTAGTTCGTTTCTAACGCTTAAATGTAATATTTTCTTTTGGTTAATAGAAAACTGAAGTCTATTTAGGAGTCTTTTATTATCTAAGTTTATAATAACATCATCAGATCCATTAGGAACAGCCTGAGCACTTGTATAAGAGTTTGCATCATATCTGGCTATACTATAGTCCAGACCTTTTATATTAACAGCGTTACTGTTGCGGGGGTTGCTTACAACGCCTACTCTTATTTTGTCCCCATTCGTGTCAGCCGCTTGGGCTGTGGTTCCTCCGATAACAAGCTGAGCCCTGACAACCTTAATACCCAGTGGCAACCCAGCATCTCTAAGATCATAGGCTAAAATACCACGAATAAAAAAATAATTTGATCCAGCCTTTCTAACTTGGCAGGGCCGGCCAGACGAGTTCGCGGGTTGAAGTGAGCCCAATATGGCGTCATGAATAGTGTCCCAGCTAGCGCCGGACTGGTTCTTTGAGATAGCTCTCAGTTCTGTATCACCGGGTGATTCAATTATTTCTAAAGGCATAAAGAAGCCCTCCCATGCTATAAGTAGTTACAAATATAACATAGGAGGGCAAAAAATGGAGACGGCGGGAGTTGAACCCGCGTCCGAAATAATTTCCAGTTCAAGTCATCCACAGGCTTGGAAGATTTTTCTAAATCAACAAAACTTTTCCGACCTTACTGTGGTCGGAGACAGGTTCTTGTTTGATTTTTACAACTTATCTGTTGTTTTGACCAGATTGGATAGAAGGCTCTGATCAGCCTCCTTGATTAAGCCGCTAGGCGAACAGAATCAAAGTGTGCGTTATTATTGGCAACTAATTGGTTTTGATTTTTTAAGTCATCATGACTGCCTGCACTATTCTTTTCTACTACCCCGTCGAATCCAGAACGTCCCCGTAACTACGCTAAGCTGATTGCTGATGTGAGTGTATTGAATGCAATAGCAATCTCATCATAAGCTATGGCCCATGAAACAAGTATTATACCAGCCATAAAGCTGCCAATAACACCGTATTCAATAGCCGTAGCTCCACTCTCGTCCTTAATGAACGTCAACATAATGACTCTCCTTTTTGCTACCCCCCAATGGGTGTCACTTAAATAGTTTACTTAATCCTCAAAGTAAGAAATAGGATCATATTTCTTTTTCATCTTGTGAAATACTTCATGCCTGAGTCCCAAGAACCTCATGGCCTCCACTTGCGTCCTAGTAGCAGAGTAAGTATACTTAAATATAGCATCTCTTACTATGTTTGTCAAGTTATTCCATAAAGGAAATCCATAAAGCCTGCCGTTAACTGGTTTTGTAGACAGTTCTAATTTTAAACCTATCACTTCTTCCAGAGTAAGGTTGCCAAGCATAGTTTCAAATTCATCATTTGATTTTTTCGCTTGACGAAGCTTCTTAGAGAGACTATAATAGGTATTGCGTCCCTTTCTTAATTTCTTTCTTTTCCAAGACATATTATATATTATATTATATTATTATATATCTAATATTTCAAACATATCTTCTTTCTTTTCCTGATCCTTTTCTTTTTCATACTCAGGAGTAGTAGGTTCAGGCTGGTTAGTAGATAAGACTTCTTCAAATCTATCTTTCCATAGAAGAATATTAGTCTTTAGATAATCATGGTACAACTCTCTATCTTCATCGTTAGCTAAAGTACCAAAATCATCAACAATAGTTCCTTGAATCTGCTTAAATGTAGCAATAGCTTCATTTCTACCAGTTTCATCATTTTCTTTAGAGTCTAGACCACGAGTAACTAACTCTTCCTCATCATCAATCTCAATCTCTTCTTCCTCTTCAGACGGAAGAATATCATCTCCAATATCAATAAACTGGTCGTCATCACCACCAACTTCAATATCTATTTGCTCATCCATATCTTCTTCAAGTGAAGCATTGTTCTTTGGTGAGTCAGGAGCATCAATATTTGTTTCAATAGGAGCTAACAAGTTATCCACACCATTAACAAGGTGAGCTATGTAAGACTTTCGCTGTGCAGGATCTGTAGTAAGGGTCAGGTAATCATCTCGTATTTGAGGAATAACTTTCTTAAGAGTTCTGCGAAGCTTGTTGATACCAGTCTTCTCATGTGGCACTTCGTCATTAATAGCAATCTTTTCTTGAATAATACCTCGTATCACAGAACGCAAGGTAGACTCTTCCAGAGCTTCTGTCTCTGTTCTTTTCTTTCTGCTTGTTTTAATAATCTTGCGAATATTCTCCCGAAGAAGTTGTTCCTCAATTAATTCAATCCTGTCTTTCATAGCATGACTCCCTTACCTACTAAATAGTTGAAAATCTCTTCAACAACCTCATCATCTTCTTCTGGCTCTTCCTCACGAATAAGGGAAGATTTTTTCTTTTTCTGTGAACCGGAATACCCAGCGACATTGCCAGCAGCCATAGACGACATCTCATCCATCATATCTTCAACAAGTCTTGTAAGAGCTTCCATAACAGGAGCCTCCGGCCCGGCTTCTACTCCGAGTACGGACAATATTTCACCTGCGTCTGTACCCTCTGGTATAAACCTGTCTAAACCAGCCCCTGCATCAAGCGCTGCACGGAAGTCGCTTGCGCTTAAAGCTTCTCCGGGTGCTACAAAAGCACATGATAGCGGGTCCACAATCTTGACGCCTTCGCGAGCGTATTTTTCAAAGTTAGACTTAAATCTAGATTCATCGCCGCCCTTTGTGCTGCATCCGGGAATAACAGAGTCGCCGGGTTGGGCCATTGCTGGTGCGTCATCTTTATTTTCAACAAACTGATATGTTGCTAAGACCGGAGAGTTTACAGGAGATCTTATAACTTCAACCTTATCCGAGAGTCCAGCATCCTTAAGATAAATATCCCATATTGCTTTTGAAACGCTAAAGCCCACTTCTTTGCCACTTGGGGTTTTGCGGGCAAGAGGAGATACCATTACCACCACTTTATCAGCCATATCAGCGTAGTGTTTTACCATTTCTAGGTGGCCTCTGTGCGGCGGCTTAAAAGCACCCGGAACAACCGCGACAGTACGACCAGTGCCAGATGTGGTTTCCACTTCTTCTTCGTCAAGCTTTTGTAGCGGAGGCACGTTGCCCCGGCCATACTTAAAAAGACCAAGAAGCTGGTTCATGGGAGCAAAGTTTCCAGTAAACTTATAAGTTACCCCGTCATAATCAAAAACAAAGCCCTCAGCAGCAGAGGAAACGCCCTCGGCGCTCTTCAGCTTGTTCATCTGCTTTGTTAATATTTCCATGGCTTCTTCGTTATTGCTCCCCTCAATCGCTGTAATGGCCCTCTGAGTCTCTGCACGAAGTCTTTCAACCTCTGCCTCATTATCAAGAATGAACGCGCTCTGGAGGCCTTTAAGCATCTCTACGGAGAAATCATGAACTATCTCTTCAATCGGAGAAATAGCACGTTGCAACAACCTGCCAGAATCTGACACAAGTTCTCTAATAGCACCGATCGTAGCTTGATCACCTTTGTCAACAAGCTTAAGAACATTACGGATGTTTGCGCCCTTTTCCTTAAAGATGCGCTTCATAAGTTCTTTCTTGACTAAATCGGGCAATAGTATTTTGCTATCTATTATTTGTTCAATGCGAGCGACAAGATATTCACCAACAGTTTGATTATCTGAGATACCCTCGTCACTAATAGCTTTTTCAAGGCGCGCAATCGCCAAGTTAGCAGCAGTGTCATCGCTTAGGGCCTGAAGATTCTTGATGGCATTCATCTCGACCCGAAACTTGCCTTCTTCACGGTCGCCCTGCACTCTGTCAAGTGCTTTTGCTAGCTTTCTAGCGTTACGGGACACATCCCGGCCCGTAGCCTTACCGGTATCTCTATCAAACTCGTTGTGGCCAACGCGATGAATAGTTACAGTAGGCACATCGTAGTTAATAACGTTAGCCGCACGAGGGTCTTGAACCTCGGCGTTGTAGTATATGTTTGTATTTGGACCAAATATTTCTTCGCGTTCTTCAATTGACATCCTCCCCACTGCGTCTTCAAAAGCAGCAAAGGCCTCTGTAAAAGCTGTCTCTAAAGCCCCTCGCCCACCAAACTTAGCAGCTAAGCCAGCAGCATCAAGACCTCCAGCTTTTATGTTGCCTTTGTTTCTAGCAGCACGAGCAGTTCCTGTGCTTACATCATAAGATAACTGAAGGTTTTGGCCGTCTGTCTTTTCGGTTCCTTTTAACTCACCATTGGATGCAGCTAAAAATACATCTTTCATTTGTTTAAATGTAAGACCCGGATTGTCGTAAAGGTGGTTCATGTGACCTGCGACACCACCTTCGGTTATGAAGAAGCTCATAATATTTTACCTTATTTGCTGAATGCCTTCTTAAAGGCTGCACGGACAACACGACGAATCTGCGCTTCGTTCATTTTCTTACCGACGTGCTTACGGAGCTGTGGTGGCACTTTACTAAGGTCTTTATCCTTCTTATCGCCGCCTTCTTTTTCTTTCTTTTCCTTAGAGGCTTTAGAAATTGGCTCTTTAGTATCGCCATCACCGTCAACATCAGGAAAATCAGGCTTTGCTTCTTCTTCCATCACTTCGTCCTCGTCTTCACGACGACCACAATGGGCTTCGTCTAGCTCCTCTTCCTCCATAAACTTCTTACGAGGCTTGTCACCATGTTCGTAATCTTCACGGTCTTCAGCATGCATGTGCTCTTGCTGAACCTCTACATCAAGCTTTTCAACCGGCATGCCTTCAATAATAACATCGTCAAACTCAACATCATAGTGTGTAACGGTGCCGTCCTCTAGCAAAGTATGGTTGATAGGGTGTCCTACCCGACCAGACTTCTTTTCGGTAACGAGAGTAGCGCAAAGATGTGAAATTCCTTCACTTTTTGGTGCCTGATAACCAAAACTCTCCATTAGGCGCCCAAAAAGGGCTTCATTCTTCCATTCTTTGTGGCTCATTTGAGTTTCTCCTGTCTTATAATAAATAGACTCTTGTAATTGTTTTCTGTGCTTTTCCTCCCAATCACGGAAGGTCATATTGCCCTTTTCATAGGCTTCTCTCTCCATTTCCTGCATATATTTGTCGTATTGAAAGTAATCTTCACCCATTTGGGGTTTTTCATCAAAATCTCCACGACTATTTTGTGCGTGATGGACTAACTCGTGCGATAGAGACCGTAAAATGTCTTTCGGGTGCCTATTATCAGTATAGATAGAGATAGAATCGTTGTTTGGGTCGTAAAAAGCTGTTTTCCCAAGCGTTTTTTGAGCATTTTGCGGATCTGAGACAAAATTAATTGATACGGGACGATCATATCCCATTTTTTGTTGCGCAAACGGCAAAAAGCTCTTTAAAAAAGGCCTCATTTGGTCTAAATCAAGATTAGAATTGTTTTTTATGGTATGCATTACAAAAAATAGCCTTTATCACACGAAATAATTAGTTTTCTAGTTGGTTAACAACAGTTTTGTGTAGTTTTTTTAAAGTAAGAGCCAAAACATCATGTTTTTTCTGCTCTGCAAAGTCAAAAACTTTTGCGTACAATACTTGACGACCACCTTGGTCTTTAAGATACATCTCTTCGACCACCCCAGAGAATCTTTTTTGTATTTTTGCCCAAGAAACAAGGTCTCCGACATTAAAATTAAGCTCGTGGCCAAAAGACGACGAATTAATTTTCATTTTTTGTCTCTTAGGAGATCTTCAATGGTAGATTCAACAAAACTAACACCTTGATAGATATCACCTAGTGTTTTGTCTTTCATGCTAACCAAAGTTCTTCTATCTAAGCCATCATCAGTACGAACAATCTTTTCAATTTCTTTTAAATTTCCAAGGATAGCATTAACTTGTGCTTGAATCGGGCTTTTCTTATATTCTAAATCTGGATAGTCTACCCGAAAAGCACCATATGCACCCGGAACAATGTAATCAAGCTCAGATAAAATCATTTCTCTAAGCGTTTTTTCATCAATTTTCATTTACAAAGGCTCCAAACTATAGTTTTAACACAGTAAATAGTTTTATAGCCCCAAAGCACACGGAATAATATCAAGACTTTAGAAACAATCTACCCCATAAAATCTCAAAATGGTTCTTTTGATTGTATCTTTCTGCGGTTTTCTAAGTTTAGTTCTCTTATAGAACTCCTCGGCTGTTATTATATACATCGTACCATATGGTGCATCGTATATACCGGGGCCCATTGAGGTTCTGCCAACACCACAGTTACCAACAGACAAGTGTTCAGCTTTACCCTCTGTTCCAACAATATATAAAAAGTAGTTTGGCTCTCGCAAATGTTGTTCCCCATAGTATATAGGCTGTAAAACCCCTACTCATCACAGTCCGCTGAATAATCATACATCACATGAAGAGAGTCTTCACCGCTAATCACTGATTTATCAGTAAAATAAACAGCATTTACGGACGAATCATAATACCAACCCTTGCTAAGTTGGTATCCATCCAAATAAACTTCAACGGTAGACGGTATCGCTGGCTTTGTAAGCGGATAGATAGAGGGAACAATGTAGACTGGGTTGGCTAGAGTTGTTAAACTGGCACCCCATGATGCGCAGATATCCAGTGACGAGCCACCCGTATACCAACTTTGGTCCAAATACCTGTCGCCGACCTCTATAGTGCAGCCCGGGTAGATTCCCACGCCAACTACAGAGTGAAAAAAGAACAACTCTTCATCCTTGATAGTCATAAAGAAATCGTAATACTCTAGTTCTGTAAGAGGACTATAATCATTTTCGTCAGATATCACCACTATTGATAGAGTGGCATCCTCTCTGGCAAAATCTCTTCCAAGCGGCCCCGTAGGTTCTAGGGCTCTTCTAGCCATTTCTTGACCCATCTCAAAAGGAGACCCAGAAGTGCCCACCATAACGGCATCTGACAAATCTTTACCAGCACTGTATTCGTCGCTAGTGATTGTAGATGCTACAGGCTCCGGACTATCCGTTGTTATAACAGAAATCTGAAAATCTGTGCCAGCGGCCACTAGAGTATCAACAAAATCTTGTGCATTACTGGATAAGTCTGCTTGTTCTTCCTCCATGGAACAAGAGTTATCAACAACAAATAAAATATCTGCTTTGCTGATTTGCTCAAATGCAAAAGCGTCTATATGGGAACCAGCTATTACTCCTTGCCCATAGTGGTCAACCCTTTGTTCTGATTTGCCTAAAGCATTGGAATAGATATATAACTTTCCGTAGTCTTCAAAAAGATCATCCTCATTATACTCAAATAAAATAGTGACATCTTCACCCGGGTCCAAAACCAGTGGTAGTGTAAAGTCATAACTCATAGACAAGTCAGGACTATTGATATAAAGCATCTCGTCTATAACAAGAGGTGCCGTGCCTATACTGGATATTGTTACTTCGTAACTATCTGAACACCCAATCGTAAGGTCTCCAAAGTCATGGTCATACGGACTGACCTGTATAAGAGGCACGGGCGCTTCACCAGTGTCCGCCGTTTCCTCAATCAGCGGTGGCAGAGTTATTCCAGAGTCTGTAACCACCGCTGCTGTATCAACCGCAATATCCGGAGCATTTTTGCTTTTATTGATACCGTACTCACTAGAGCAAGAGAAAAGAAGAAGCCCCCAAATCCATTTCATCCATATTCACCCCCTATAGTATATAGTGGAGGTGGGCCCAATGGGCGTTTATTTAGTTTTTCTTTTGACCAGTGGAGACATTGGCTGCCGGGGCAGTGGAGACTAGTCTTCGGCCACGAAGAGACATCGGCCCTCTTACGCCCAAAGCAAATGGCACTTGCTGTGTGCCCGCTCTATCGTGTTGAGGCGAAAGGCCTTGGGCACTAAAACTGTTGATTGTAAAGTCATCTGCTATTAAAGAATCAGTAGGAACACTCTGAACGTGGAGGTCTTTTAGGTCATCTATTTTAACCATTGTTATCGAAGTGCCATTATCTATTTTTCCGCGCAACTTGTTAACCACAAAAGTAAAAGAGTCCCCCGCGTCAGCATCAAGTATAACGCATACAGTTTTTTCATCTGGGTCGAAACTAGTATGAACCATTAAAGGCGTCGTGTAAACAGTAGAATCATTTTTTAATATTTTTACGTTTCTAGTTATAGAAAAAGTTGCAGACCCCACAAATAAATTCCATAATATAAGATACTTACCAGCATTCGCTACAACAAAAGTTCCGTCGCTACTTGTGTAAGTTATGCCGGTTGCGGCTGAATGTGTTGTAGTTGAGTAAGAAGTCCAGTTGTCTTCATCGAATGCGTTTGAGTCCCCGGCACCTTTAGTATTACTATCTGCTGCAACTGCAAAACTTATAAAAGCACTAGGAGTTCCAGCCCCATTATTGCTAGATAAATCAAGGACAGAAAAAGATGTTCCTTTTTTCGTTGTTATCGCAGTTGTGTTGCCGCCTCGATACCTTCCGCTAACTGTCTGCCCACCTGTTAAGGTCTTTAATAAGCCATAAGACTCTTCATTAGTGTCATTACCTGAGTGTATAAGAGCCGAGCCACCATCAATGATACTGCCATTGGCGTATATTTCTATGGCAGTTTCTTCACTGGTAGTATTGCTCTCCCCCATCAAGCTCGCTAACAAGAGAAAAGGTCTTGTATTAGCTGGTGTTAAGAGACCAGTACCAGATGCGTAAGTTATATTTTTTAAATTTGTAGCTATATTTCCGGACCCGGCCAAATCTTGATCGCCGATCACTTCTAGAGCGGCCGCCGTTCCGGCTGAGCCATCAGCAGACTGTGCCAAGCTAGCGTAGTCTCCGTTGGCCTTGAGCATAGTGAAACTAGTGCCGTTTTGGGCCTGAATAGCAGTTGTACTGGTAGCCGCGATTGTAAGTTCTATATAATCTCCAGCAGTAAGATCTAAAATTCTATGACAAGTTGCGGAAATAGGGTCGGTGCTGGAAAACGCAACTAGGTTTTCCAAAGCAACCTCATTAGTGCCATTTCTGTTGATTCTTGCGGCCACTCCAACTCCACCTGCTACAGTGATAGTGGGAATAAACACCAGCAAATAAGTTCCAGTTGCTTTAACAGTTATTTTACCCGTCGCGCTATCAAACTCTATATCAGGACTTGACACTGTGTCTGCTGCGAAGGAAGAATAGTTGCTGGCCAAGAAAACATTTTCTTGTTCGTCTGACCCGCCTGTGCTTAAACTGTCTGAATCCGCAGTTGTGATTATAGAGAAATATGAATGATAAAGTAGATCAAGCTCTTCGGACGACATTAACTAGCTCCAATGCTATAAATAGTTTTACTTAAGAAATCTGCGCCACTTGTCAAACATACGTTCTTCACGGCTTCTGTTTCTCAATCGTAGTTGGCTCTCAGAAATCGTTTGTGGGTTTTCAGGATTATATGCTCTGGCAAACTTATCAAACTCGCTCTGTATCATTCTTTCCACAGCATCCGTGGAATCCCAAACTTTAAGAATCAATTCAAATAACTCTACTTGTTCATTTTTATCACCTTCACCAACATGGAAGTTTAAACGAAACTCTATTTGCTTTGCTTGATCATCAACTTCGTCAACAAACCTATCGTAATCTACCTGATATCCTTGGTCATTGGTTAACTCTTCTCTGGCTGCATCAAGTATTTTTGTGCGTATCCTAATCCAAAAGTTTCTATCTGCTACGATTCTCTGAGCAACATCTTTTGTTGTTTTAGAATAATCAAGCACACAGGGTAGATTGGCGGTCACCATCTCATACTCATTTGGCTCGTAATCGCCTTCTTCCGTTTCAACATCCCAATCAGAACTGCTATACTCCCCAGAGTCAACATCACGACCCAACTCATCAATGGCACCACCGTCCAAAATACCCTCTCTCATAAGGATTTTACGAATGATCATTTCGTAGCCTTCGTAGAATGATCTAACAGTTTCAGCAGCATCCTCCATAGTAGACTCTAAATTATCCGGGTCAGCGAAGCTGATCACCCCTTCGTTAAACTTTTCAAAGTTGATAGCAAGAGTGATGAAAATATCATTCTTTGGCGCGTCAGCCATGCGCCACACCAGCGATTGAGGATCCCCCGGGGCAGTAATGAAAAAACGAGTTTGATAAGTCCCCCCCGGAACAAAAATATCATAGTTGCGGCCATAATCACCGATCTCGCTGGGAATATAGCGCGTCGACGCGCGCCCTGCTGTATATTGCTCTTCTGATATATTTGCGCCTTCGTAAACAAATTTTATGATTATCTCTGGGACAGCATAGCCGCCGTCTTCGTTTTCAACATCTACGCTAACTTCGTGTAAACGATCGCCCAGATACTGCCTCACTGACTCCATTCCGCGTTCGCCTGCGTCACGCAGAGCGGCTGTGCCACCGAAATCTAGTTCTCTTTCTAATTCTCGTTCAGTTTCCATATTTTGGTCGATGTATCTACCACCGTAGAACTCAATATTTCGGCCGGGAAACTGTTTTCTAAACAAGTTCATAACCAAATCGCCAGCAGCGTTATCTTCATATGAGCCGCCGTATTTAACCATTCTCTTAAAATTAACAAGCAGTTGGTCAGGCTGGTCTGGATTGGGGTTTGGCTTAGCAACTGCTTCTGCATTTGCTTTTTGAACTCCCACAAGCCAGTTCATAAGTGTTTTTCTAAAGCCGGGAATATCTTGACCATATACTCTTTGCTCTGGGACGGCAAGTTCAACACCCTCGTCATCTGTTTTAGGGTTTACATTTTCAAAATATCTTACTTGCCTCATCCTAAGTCTAGACACTGGCTCGATTTCCCCACCAGCATCGCGAAGTTCATCATAAAAAACATCTTGGTTTTCTTGAAAGGCGCTGCTATTGTTAATAGCAGCAATGTCTCGTGTGCCAAACTCCTCTTCTAGATCATTAGTATTCACAACATAAGCCAGTGCTCCGTGCCCATGGGCCTCCGCAACAGCACACTTGTAGTACTCACCCATGCCTCCTCGTGACCTAGGAGAATGGCAAGATTGAATATCTTCAAAGTCAGACATCCTAAGAACATCTATCGGATGGCGAGTGATAAGAATAGAATAAGAATCAACTTCTAGGTTATCTACATTTTTTTTAATAAAGTCGGCGTTCGCTTGCCAATATTGAGCCATCACTGGTGCTAGGGGCTGTTTTGTTTTCAAGGCTTGCGATATTAGTTTTGAATCAGAGTTCAGAAACCCTTTTAGTTGGTCAATCGCTCGGTAATAATCTGCTTCTTGGTTTCCTAGGCTAGACTTAACTTCACGCCCAGTTAACTGTCTCCACATCTCACCTTTGTTGTATTCTTCTTCCCAAGAGGCCTGCCACTGTGCCCTCCTGCCCAATACGGGTCTCTCTGCGCCGCCGTCAGCGCGCTCCGTAGCATTCAACATGGCTTCTTGATATTTTCTAACTTTTTTTGCAAGACTATCAATCTTTGAGAAAAACTTTCCGATCTTCATCTGAATCTTTTTTGGTTTTACAGCGCGCCCGTCCGGGCCGCCCCTCGCGAGGGCTCCAATCATGGCCGCGAGTGCATCCGGGCTTGTATCATTAAATTGTTTTGTCCCGAACATAATGCCCTTGTTCCAGTTAACTTCATAGTTGGCACTATTAAAAAAGTCAACAAACTGACCAAGTGGAGACTTCTTGTCTTTTGTGGAGAACGGGATAAGCAGCCGATTTTTTTCACCAAAAATATGCTGAAAGGCTAGTTGCTCAGGTCCTAGCTCATCCAAAGCCTTGCGGATATGCTCAACTTCATCCTCCGAGACCTCCCGAAGTAATCTTTCTTCTTTGAATGTGCCTTCTGTAAGGAACTTCCGCCAGTTGTTATGAATATTTTTGTTCATTTCTGTGCCTCAAAAAAAGTTTCGGTCTGGTACCCTGCTGATTCTCTACAATAGACTTTAGCCATGAATCTCGTCCCCTTAGGCTTATCAATCCAATCACTTATATCTTTCTCTAAAACAATCTTACTAATATATACAGGGGCTGAAAGAAGAAACTCGCTCTCTCCGCGGAATCCCGACAACTCTCCCATAAATACACCTATCTTGCAATCTTTGATTACAAAAGTAGTGCAAACCCATTTCTTATCATTATTAGCGGTTACGGAGTCGATTGTGTTGCCGGCTACTCCACCGCATTCAAACTGCTCAGCCACATTTGGATCTGTTGTCCAAGAGGAAACTTTTCTAGGTGCTCCACCAGCGTGAAACATCTCGCCCTCTTTTAAGTTTTCAAAAACTTCATATGGCAAGCCAATCCCACGGTAAATAGTAGTTGAGCCGGCCGGGTTTTTCATAGAGGCCATAATTCTAATTACACGATTTGCTATTGTATAAAGCTTCTTGGTAGGTTTAAGTAAATAACGATATATCCCAAGGCCGGTGCCGCCAAATGTTGTTTCTTCCGGGCCAGATCCCTTTTTAGAAGAAGTGTAAGTTGCTACTCTGTTTCCATACGCAAAACCCCCTCTGGTTGGAGATTCCACTCCTTTCTCGGATGCTTGGGGATCAAACTTTTCTGGGTTCCTTACGGTAGCAACGTTGCCAGCCGTGAAAAGAAAAATAGAATTAAGAATTGCTAACTCTACCGGGTCCTTCACTAGACTCATGTCAATTGTTGTGTCATCCATTCCTTTAGAATGTTTTTTAATAACTTGTGAAATTACAGAGGGGCGAATTTTGCGCAGTAGACTGCTTATATCCTCTGATGCTTCGTCTTCATCAAGAATATCTTCAAATCCTTTTTTATGCGCGGTGCCATCATACTTAGCCGACCCAAGCACATCCCCGATCATAGCAGCAGCCTTAGAGGACTTTTTAGCCTCCGCTAAGTAACTCCTCCAGTTTTCCATTAATAGTTTCATTGTTCGTAGTGCGCTCCGCGAATATCAACTTTGCCAGCCATCTCGGTGCCTTCATAGCCCGGTGGATTCATGAAAGGCCGAAATATAAAAGCAGAAGGCAGATGATCGACAAGTTTTTTGTTTTCTTCCTCGCCGGTAATGGCGCCAGATTGTAAAAACTCTTTACGATGACTCATAAGACTATTATAAGCATCGGCAACCAGTTCATTAGTCTTTTCAGCCACAGCCCTTGCGGATTCCTCAGAATCATGAGCAGCAGTGATTTTTTCTAAGTTAAGACGCACAGCATTTTTATAATCTGAGTTTTTAGTTGTTTCAAAATCTCGTCGCTGTCGGTCTATCAATCTCAACAGCTCGCCGGGATTAAAAAACTGCATAAACTCTTCTTTAACCCTCCAGAAGTCACCATAGTTTTTTTCATATGGAGACTCACCTGTCGCTTTTTCATATTTTCTAGCCATCTCACGAAAGTAATCAACATAAGCCTTGGCAGCAGAGTCTTTCTTGTCGTATAAAACCCAATCAAGATATAAGTTATAAGTGTCTGGATAGTTTTGATAAATGTCTGTGTTGCGTCCGAACCTAGTGTAAGTAAATAAGTCCTCATTTTCGTTTAAGAACCGACGCCAGTTTTCCATTAATAGTTTCATTTATATACCTCAGCCAAACCTTCTTCAATAAGTAGTTTGTTAATATTCTCTTCTCCGATCATAATCGTGCCCAAACACCGTCCATACTT
>CETK01054438.1_pt1 | contig 15850 bp, 15 predicted proteins | sample 361431 | NCBI WGS metagenome assembly CETK01 (sample SAMEA2622452, study PRJEB7988) | marine metagenome | biome: marine biome (ENVO:00000447); feature: surface water layer (ENVO:00002042); material: "saline water (ENVO:00002010), including plankton (ENVO:xxxxxxxx)" | depth 5 m | reverse complement strand
TCAACAATGATTGCTGGCACTCCTACGAGTGTCGGCACTTCTATTGATGTAGAGGAAAATGTTGCTCGTATGCTAATTCTTGGTGGTAAGGCTATCAAATATGTAGACAAGCCAAAGCCAAAAGCAAAGAAAAAAACTACCCCTAAAAAAGAGGAAACCCAAAGTGGCAATCAATCAACTTAACTTAGAAAAGCTAGATATTACAGCAGCAGTAGCTTCTGCTTCTGTAACTGCTACAGCTACATCAGGTGCTATAGATTTAAAAGAATTTGATGGAGATGTATTGCTAGTTTTAAACTGTGCAGCGGGTACAGGCTCATCACCAACCTTAGACATTAAAGTTCAAGACTCTGATGAAACAGGTGGTACTTATGGAGACTTGTCTGGTGCAACTTTTACACAAGTAACAGATTCAGCTTCAGTGCAAACACTTGAAGTAAACAAAGATGAGTGCAAGAGATTTATTAAGATTGTGCAAACAGTTGGTGGCTCATCACCAGTTTTTGTATATGGAATCTCACTCGTTGGTGCTAAAAAATACGGTTAAAAAAAATACAGCCCCAATACGGGGCTTTTTCTTATGGCTTTTACTGAAGATTTAGATTCATTTTTTAATGATTTTAAAGTAGATGTATTTTATAAAAATGCTACTTATAAAGGTATTTTAGAAATGCCTGACGAAATTGTTGCAGATGATCGTGTGTTGACTACTGATTACGAATTAACAGTAAAAACTTCTGACTTAGGTGGTTTAGAATTTGATACAGAATTAAAAGTAGATGATATTAAATATAAAGTTAGAAGTGCTAGGAAAATAGATGATGGTAGTTTATCAGTTATTTCATTAATGAAGGTGTGATATGACAAGTAAAAGGGAACAAATATTAGCAAAGATAAAAACAAATCTTACTGGAACAACAGGTGTAGGAACTCGCATATATAGATCAAGAGCAACAGCTATTGCAAGATCAGAAACACCAAGTATTGTTATTGAATTTGTTAGTGATGAGCCAACTATAAATAGTGCAACTTATTTAAAACTTGATTGGACATTAAGAATTAGAGTTGTTGTTATTGTAAGGTCAGAAACACCTGATACTACAGCAGATCCGACAGTTGAAAGTTTACATACAAAAATTGTTTCAGATCCTACTCTTGGAGGATTGAGTTTAGATGTCAGGCCATCTACTACAATCTTTGATTCTTTTGATACAGATCAGCCTGCGGGTATAGTTAGTTGCGATTTTGAAATAGATTACAGATCAACTTATAACGATTTATCAACATGAATTACAATAAGGCTATTACCCTAACAACCTTGATTGTCTATTATGGAGTATGAAATTCCAAATGAGGGCGGTACTTACATACTTGACCCTAAAACTGGCAAAAAAAAGCTAGTACAACAAACTACACAAGCAGAACCACCTAAAGAGGTAACTAAAGATGCCATTACTGACAAGAAAGAGAGTAATTCTGATTGAAGCGGAAAGCTCTTATGGAACTGACCCCAACCCAGGAGCAACAGATGTTGTTCTCGTTAGAGATTTAAGTATTACACCACAATCAAGTGATGTTGTTAATAGAGATGTTGTAAGACCTTTTTTAGGAGCATCAGAACAGCTATTAGCCAATACATCAGTTGAAGTAAGTTTTAGCGTAGAACTTGCTGGCAGTGGGGCAGCAGGTACAGCCCCTAGATACGGAGCAGCCCTTAAGGCTTGCGGTCTTAGCGAGACTGTAGCAAGCGGAACATCTGTAACTTACGCCCCTGTTTCAAGTAGTTTTAGCTCAGTTACTATTCACTACAACACTGATGGTGTTAGGCATAAAGTGACAGGAGCAAGAGGAACAGTTGTTCTCAATGCTTCTGTTGGAGAAATACCTTCTCTTGATTTTACTTTTACTGGCATATATAATGCACCTGATGATTCTGCATTGCCATCAGTTACTTATGGAGATCAAGCAACTCCATTAGTTTTTAAGAATGGTAATACTACAAGTTTTCAATTATTATCTTTCTCTGCAGCGTTGATGTCGTTATCAATGGATCTTGGTAATTCAACTGTTTATCGTGAGTTGGTTGGTGGTACAAAAGAAGTAATTATTACTGATAGAGCAGCTAGTGGATCTGTCTCAATAGAAGCTGTTGCACTTAGCTCTAAAGATTATTTTGCCGCAGCCTTAACTGATTCATCTTTAGGTAACTTAAGCATTACTCATGGAACAACAGCAGGTAATATTGTTACTTTCTCAAGCACCAAAGTCGATATTGGTGATGTTGCATACGGAGAAACTGATGGTATTCAAATGTTAGAGATTCCTTACACATTAGTTCCAAGTGCATCAGGAAACGAACTCTCATTAGTCTTTACTTAATAAGTATTGACTACTGAGTTAAAGTAGAAGAGTATATATCTGTTTTTATGCCTTTTGTAAGAAAGAAAACTAAAGTTTATTCTTGGCCTGTAAATGTAAAGACTCCATCTACAACAAAAATAGGAGAGTTTGAAACTACTAAATTTATTGGCAAATTTGTTCGTTTATCAAGAACAGAACTTACTAATTTTGAAGAAGCAACTGAATATGATGCTCTTCAAAAAGTTTTAGTTGGTTGGGAAGATGTAAATGAAGAAGATGGAACACCTATAGAATTTAATCAAGAAAATTTAAAAGATTTTTCTGAAGATACAGATTTTGTAGCGGGTGTATTAGACGCATTTAAAGATTTTTACAGTAATGCTCAAGTGGGAAACTAATTGATGCCACTAAATACTGGGCTTCGGGTGGCAAACCAGTAATTGATGATACCTTAAAAGATGCACAGGCTTTTGGTATTCAGATAGAGAAGCAACCAGAAGAGAAAGATGAGTTTGAAGTATTTGATGAAAATTGGGATATTGTTATGATGTTTTTAAGAATGAATACACAATGGGAAATGTCTTTTGGAGGTGTAGTAGGATTAAAATACGAGGTCTTACTGCTTGCTGGCGGACTATTTGACCTATACAATGTAGAAAACAGACAAGAGATGTTAGAGGGCTTACAACTTATGGAATCTGTAGCTCTTGTTGAGATAAATAAGGATAAAAAGTAATGGCTAAGTCAGTAGATAAAATTACGCTTTTATTAGATTTAAAAGGTTTTAAATCTGTTAAAGGTCTTGGTCAAGATTTTAATAAATTCAAAAGTACAGTTAAGTTAAGTGCAAGAGAGGTAGATAAAGTTGTAAAAGGTTTAACTAAATTTCATGGCAATACAAAATTAAGCACTAATGCGTTAAGAGGTCAAATCAGTGCATTAACGAGATTAAAAGATAATGTTGGCATTAACACCAAAGCTTATAAACAGTTAAGTGTTGCTTTAGAGCAAGCAAAAAATAAGATGAATCAACTTACTAGTGCATCTAAAAAACAGGAAAGATTTGCTTTTTTAGGAAAAGGTGGTCGTGCTGCTTTAGGTGGTGCTATTGGTAGATTCTTACCAAGCTCTGCACAAATTGGAGGAATTGCAGGTTTTGCTGACAGTGGCTTTAAAGGTGCAGTAAAAGGAGCAGGAATTGGTCTTGCTGTTGATGCTGTAGCAGGTGGAGTTCAGTTTGCTAAACAAGCTGCGATACAAGCATCACAAGTACAGAAATTAGAAATAGCATTGAGAGGAGCAGTTAAAACAGAAGCAGATTTTAAAAAAGGTTTAGAAATAATTGCTAATACATCTAAAAGATTAAATGTACCTATAGCAGCATCAACTAAACAATTTACAACTTTAGCTGCATCTGTTGTAGGTGCGGGTGGGTCTATTGAGGATGCTCAAGTTGTTTTTGAAGGTGTTTCTAACTCAATTAAGGCAACTGGTGGTAATGCAGAAGATGTGCAATCAGCTATAAGAGCAATGAGCCAAATATTTGGTAAAGGTAAGGTGTCGGCAGAAGAGCTGCAAGGCCAGCTCGGTGAAAGATTGGCAGGTGCAGTTGTAAAATTTGCAGAAGCAAATGGTAGTAGTTTGCAGAAATTACAAAAAGACTTAAGGGATGGAACAGTTGGATTAGATCAAGTTATTAAGTTCGCACAGAAATTAAATATTGATTTTGCAGAGACAGCAGAAAGGGTGGCAAATTCATCAGCAGATGCGGGTCAAAGATTACAAACACAAATACAGAATTTATCAATAACAATAGGTAGAGATTTAATTCCTATTGGAGCTGCTCTGCAAAAACAATTTTCTGAAATGCTTCTTGGTTTTCAAGGAAACGAAGGTGCTGTTGTTGCTTTAACTGAAACTATAAAAGTTTTTGGTGGCTTCTTAGTTTCAACAGTAGCTCTTGCAAGAACCTTAGTAAGAATTTTAGTGGATATGGTTGATATTATTAATAATATTGCTGTTGGTAGGATAGATAAAGCATTTTTAATAGCTCAAAAAGGTTTTAAAGACTTTCAAACAAACCTTGATAAAGACATGGCTCTTTTAAATTCAATTAGAATTGGGGGGCAACCACCTAAAGCTGGAGAAGGTAGTGGAGCTAATACAACAACAGAGGGTTTACCATCATTAACAGAAGATCAATCTAAAAAAGCACAATCTATTTTAGATAAGTATGCAGAATCAGTTAGAGATGTTAATACACAAATAGCAAATTCTTTTGTAAATACATTTAAAAAACTTGAAGATAGTTTAGTTGAATTTGTACAAACTGGAACATTAAACTTTAAAAAACTTGCTCGATCTATAATTTCTGACATTACTAGAATATTTATTAGGTCAAAAATAATATCACCCTTACTTGGAGGTTTTGGAAATTTATTTGGTGGAGGAGGTAGTAAAACAATTAGAGGTGTAAGCACTGGATCAGGTTTAAACGCATTAGATTTTGATGATCCAAATGCTAATTTTGCCAAAGGCGCAGCATTTGCTTCAAATCAAATAATTCCTTACGCAAAAGGTGGTATTGTAAATAAACCTAAAATTTTTGGTTTTTCGAGAGGGATCGGTCTTATGGGAGAAGCTGGCCCAGAAGCTATACTACCACTGCAAAGAGGTAGAGGTGGAAAGTTAGGTGTTATTGCACAAGGTGGTGGTACAACTAATGTTGTTGTTAATGTAGATGCTTCTGGTAGTTCTGTTGAAGGTGATGAACAGCAAGGTAGGGAACTTGGTCGCCTTATATCAGCAGCAATACAATCAGAATTAATTGAACAGCAAAGACCAGGAGGATTATTGTCATGACTATTCAACCATTCCCAACTCCACCTAATGCTCCAGACCCTAGTTATCCTGTAAAAAAAAGCTCACAACCTTTAACACGCACGATTCGCTTTGCAGATGGATATGAGCATCGAATTATTTTTGGCATACCAGAACACCAAAATCCAAAAGTCTTTACTTTTGTGTGGAAAAATATAACAGAGGCAGAAAGTGATATTATTGAAAATTTTCTTGATGATCGTGCTTTAGATGGTGAAAGCTTTACTTATACTCCACATAATGAATCTAGTTCTATGCATTTTAAATGCCCAAAATGGAATAAAAACATGGATATACCTAATAGAGCAACAATTACAGCTACATTTACTCAAGTGTTTGAACCTAGTTAACTATGACTAACACTTGGACTGCTAATACAAGTTTAAGTTTGAATACTGTTATTGCTCCAACAGATTCACTTAGGAATAATGGATTATTTTTTAGAGTTATACAATCAGGCTCTACAGGATCTACAGAGCCAAATTGGTCAAAAACTGTAGGAGAAACTGTTTATGATAATACAGTTAGATATGTTTCTTTTAGTAGTACTTTTGGAGATATACAATCTTTAAATCCATCAGGAATAATCGAATTATTTATTATTACACTTAAAGAAGGTTTGCATTATCCTTCATCAGGAACAAATTCTGTTGAGGTTGAGGATGTGACAGGTCAAAATAATTTTGTTTTAAGTAACAAATTTTATTTTCATTCTGGTTCAAATTTAAATGCAAATAATAAAATTAGATGGCAAGGTATTGATTATTTTAGATTCCCTGTTCAAGCATCAGGATTTGGATTTCAAAAGGGAAAAATCCCAAGACCTAAATTAGTAGTTAGTAATGCTACAGGTCTTATTTCATCAATTTTGTTAACTGTTAATAAAACAACTACAGGTAATGATTTGACAGGAGCTACATTAACAAGAGTTCGTACATTAGTAAAATTTCTAGATGCTTCTAATTTTGCAAATGGACAAAATTCAACAGCAGATCCAACAGCAGAATTTCCAAGAGAAATTTACTTTATTGATCGTAAATCAGTTGAAAGTCGTGAAGTTGTTGAATTTGAATTAAGTTCTCCTACAGATTTAATGGGTGTTAAAATTCCAAAAAGAAAATGTACTCGTGTAGATTTTCCAGCCGTAGGTACATTTAAGTAATGAATTGGCAAAGTGATGCATTAAAACATTCAAAAGAAGAAAACCCAAAAGAGGCAGTGGGATTAATTATTAACGTAAAAGGAAAGGAGAAATATATACCTTGTAGAAATATTGCATTTTCTCAACACGATTGTTTTACATTAGATCCTGATGATTATTTAAAAGCTGAAGGACTTGGGGAAATAGTAGCTGTATTTCATAGCCATCCAAATATGCCACCAACACCAAGTCAAGCTGACAAGATTAGTTGTGAGGAACATGGGCTTCCTTGGTATATTGTGAATCCTGTTTCTGAAGAATGGTCATATTTTGAACCTTGTGGTTATAAACCACCTCTACTTGGAAGACCTTGGGTTTGGGGTATTACAGATTGTTGGGCATTAATAAGAGATTGGTATAAAGAAAAAAGAAATATAGATTTAAAAGATTATGAAAGACCTCTGCATTTTCATGAATTTTTAAATAATCCAGTATTTGAAAAATATGCTACAGAAACAGGTTTTAGAGAGTTAGAAGAAAATGAAAAATTAGAAAATGGAGATGTTATTTTAATGGCTATTAGATATCATACTTTAAATCATGTTGCATTATTTTTTGATGGAGATGTTATACATCATTTAACAGATAGATTATCTTGTAGAGAGCCATATTCTCAGTGGTTGTTAAAATGTAGTAGAAAAAGGTATCGTTATGTCTCGTAAGTTAAAATTACATGGCAAACTTGCTGAATTTATTGGTATTGATGAGTTTGATGTAAAAGTCAATACTGTTGGGCAAGCTGTAAGTTTCTTAATAAATAATTTTCCTCAACTCGAAAAATATATGAGTTCACAATATTATCAAGTTAAAATTGGAAATTATTTAATTTCAGAAGAAGAAATTAATTATCCATCGGGGAAAGAAGACATACACATAGTTCCAGTTATAAGTGGGGCGGGAGATGCTTTAAGAAACATTATTTTAGGTGCTGCTTTGATTACTGGAGCAGTATTATTTAGTCCTATAACTTTTAGTTTAAAAACAGGTTTTGCAATGAATAGTGCTAATGTTCTTGCTCAAGGGGCATTAGCAGTAGGAGGGATGTTACTTCTTAATGGTGTAAGTTCATTATTGTTTCCAATAGAAGAGCCTGATGTACCAGAAGATGATCCTCGTTTATCCTTTAGCTTTAATGGATTACAAAATACAAGTAGAGCAGGGACAAGTGTTCCAATAGTATATGGTGAAATGTTCACAGGTAGCATAGTTATAAGTGCAGCTATTGATACAAATCAAGTACAAGTGGAATCAGATTAATGATGAACAAAAGAAAATTAATTAGAGGTGCAGGGAGTGGAGGTAGAGAGCCAAAAATTACTCCTGATAATTTACATAGCCGTCAATTTGCAACATTACAAGATTTAATATCTGAAGGTGAAATAGAAGGTTTCGCTACTCCATCAAGAGATGGTATTACTGATAGAACTTCAATAGCTTATAACAATGCTGCTCTAAAAGATGTTTTTTTAGATGATACTCCAATTTTAAACGCAACTGCAAGTAATACAAATCCCTCTAATACAGATTTTAATTTTCCAAAAGACGATATTACATTTAAAACACGTTTTGGAGAGGCTACTCAAACTAGATTAACAGGTATTCCACTTGATATAAGATCACCAGAAGTTGCATCTCCAAATACTTTTGTTACAAAATTAGATGCTAATAATCAACCTTCTAATGGTGTTGTGAAACAAATAACACAAGCTTGTGATGCGGTGATAGTTACTTTAACTTGGCCTGTATTGCAAGAGGTTACTAAAAAGGGAGATATAAATGGATTAAGTGTTGAATATACAATATCTACAAAAGCTTCTAATCAACAAAATGCAGACGAAAAGATAAGAGCAACTGTAAGCGGTAGGAGTGCAGATGCTTTTAGTAGAGATCATAGGATTCCATTGTCAGGAAGTTTCCCTATAGATGTAATAGTAAAAAGAATAACTGACGATCAAGAAGTAGGTGGTTTAAAAACGGATAGATTTAAATTTGTTTATATACAAAGAGTTTTTGATAGAGTTGAGACTTATAATAATAGTGCTTATACAGGTCTAAGATTAGATAGTGCATTATTTAGTGCAATTCCAAAAAGAGTATTTAGAGTTCGTGGAATAAAAGTTAGAATACCAGGTGCGGGAGCAAATAATTCTGGAACTCCGCAAGTAGTTAAAAATCAAGCAGACGCAAATGCACTAAATTTAGGTACAGTATCAAGTTTTGGATTTATACATTATCCAAATGGTTATATTTTTAACGGAACAATGCAAGCTGCAACATGGACAACTTGCCCTGCGATGATTTTGCTTGATTTGTTGACTAACAAAAGATATGGACTTGGAGATCACATTGCACCAGATCAAACAAATGACTCTACACTTTTTTCTAATATAGATTTATTTACTTTTTATTCTGCTTCTAAATTTGCAAATTTTTTAGTTGATGATGGTTCAAATACTGGTGCTAAAGAGGCAAGATTTTCATGTAATGTTAATATACAAAATCCCAAAGAAGCTTTTACTGCAATAAACGAGTTAGCAAGTTGTATGAGGGCTATGCCTATATGGTCTGCTGGTTCTATAAGTTTGGCTCAAGACGAGCAAAAAACTGCTAGTTATTTATTTAATCTTGCAAATGTAGGTGAGAAAGGTTTTGTTTATCAAGGAAGTAGTGCAAAGCAAAGAAATCCTATTATTTCTGTTAGTTATTTCAATATGGACTCACAAGAAATTGATTTTGAAATTGTTGGAAATGATATTATTGGAGCAAATGCAAAACAAGCAGATATTGATAGACAAAATAAATTTGGAACTAGTATTAAACAGGTTAAAGCATTTGCTTGTACATCTAGGAATCAAGCAGTAAGACTTGCTAGGGCAATACAATTTGCTGAAGAATTTGAATCAGAGACAGTTACATTTACAACATCTATTGATTCTGGTTTATTAGTAAGGCCAGGTGCTGTTATTGAAATAAATGATCCTGTTAGAGCAGGGGCGAGAACAGGTGGTCGTATAGTTGCAGCTACAACAACATCTATAACTATAGATTCACCATCAAATACTACACTGCCATCATTAAATCAGTCTCCTAAAATTAGTGTCATATTACCCGATGGAACAGTTGAAGAACGAAGTATTTCAAATATCAATGGTGCAGTTTTAACTTTAAGCACCTCATTGTCTCAAGTACCTAATGTTAGTTCACCATATTTACTTTCAAGTACAGAATTACAATCACAATTATTTAGAGTAATACAGGTAGAAGAAGAAGATGAGGTAAATTATTCTATAACAGCACTAACTTATGTTGACGGTAAATATAATTATATTGAAAATAATGAAGCATTACCTGTAAGAAATATAAGTATTTTAGATCAAAGTTTAAATTCACCTTCAAATTTACAAGCTGAAGAAACATTAATAGTTATAAACGGAATTGCTCGTAGTAAATTAATTGTAAGTTGGAAAGAGCCTTCTAAACAATTAGTTGCAGATGATGGTAATTATTATGATATACCTCAAGGGCCAGCGGGATATAAAGTAAATTATAGGATAAGAAGAGATGCAGGTGGTGTTGATAATTTTAAGAGTATTGATGTTGTAAGTAATGATTTTGAATTGTTAGATACAGAAAAAGGAAGTATTGATTTTGAAATATATTCAATTAGTGCAACTAATAAATTATCAGCTAATGCTTTAGAAGGAAATATTCCAACAGAGGGAAAAACAGGAAGACCAGATGATGTATTAAATCTTGCTATAGAAGCGATTGATGAAAAACTTGCAAGAATAACTTTTACTCAATCAAGTGCAGTTGATGTTTTGTATGGTGGTTCGGTATTTATAAGACATACTGCGGAGACAGGAAACGCAGCTACATTTGCATCAGGTCAAAATATTGTAGATGCAGCACCAGGTAACACGACAGAAGTGATAGTCCCAGCTTTACCAGGTACATATCTTGTTAAGTTTCAAGATGATACAGGTCAGTTTAGTGCAACAGCAGCAAGAGTTGAATTAGAACTTGTAGATATTTTTGATTCGATTTTGGTTAAAAATGATAGAGAACATAATGATAATCCTCCATTTAATTTTAATAATAACAACCTTAACCTGTTTAGTAATACACAGTATAGTTCCAATAAAGGTGGTCTTATAATTACTAATCCATCTCTTGTAATAAATGGTACTTATACACAGTCAGGTATAACTATTACTTGTAATATTAATAGTCATGGATTGGTAGTAGGTCAAACGAAAGACTTTGATTTTTTTACAGGAGATGCAAAAAGTGGTAAATATACAATTAAGAGCGTTAGTGGAAATTCTTTTACTGTAGAGTCAACTGTTTCAGCAAGTACTGTAGGAAGTGTAAGAGTTTTAAAAGGTTTGAATGGTACTTACGACTTTAAAGATTTCTTAGATCTAGGAAGTGTTTTCTCACTAAATTTAAGAAGGCAGTTGCGAGGTGCTGGCTTCTTCCCGTCAAGCTTGTGGGATGACAGAGTTGGATTAGTAGATAGTTTTCCTGATTGGGATGGAGATTTGGCTGAAAATGCTATATCAAAAATTTTTGTAAGCACTACTAATGATGATCCAAACAGTTCTTCAGCAACCTTTACTAAATTTACTGAATTTTCTAATGGTACTTTTAAAGGAAGAGGATTTAAATTTCAAGCTTTATTAGAAACTACCGACTCTGCACAAAATGTAGTTGTACAAGAATTAGGTTATTTAGCAGAAATGCCTGTAAGAACTGAACAATCCACATTACTTTACTCTAGCAATGTAGCAAGTCCTTCTGGCAGTGGTATAGCAAAACAGGTGACATTTACAAAACCATTTTTTACTGGAACTTCAAGTACAGAATCAGTTCCTAAACCTTCAGTTAGTATATCTCCGCAAAATTCACAAGCAGGGGATCATTTCACGATTACTAATTTATCTGGCACTAGTTTTACAGTTACCTTTTTTAATAGTGGTAGTATTGTTAATAGAAGTTTTACATACAATGCTGTTGGTTTTGGTAAAGGTGTGTAAAATGATCGTAAATATAGTTGAGAAATGAGTCTTTCAGTAGCTAATTTTATTATTGATAATGCGTCTGGACAAGCAGTTAGGCAAGATATTGAGGCTTGTTTATTGGCGTTGCAAGGTTTGAGTGCAGAATCAGGCTCAGATTTAGCTGAAAGTAAATGTGTCCAAGGAATGTGGTTTTTGAGAAGTGATACTAAAGAAGTAAAAATAAAAAAATCTACTCTTGGTTTTACAACTGTAGGAAATATTGACCAACCTAATTTAGGCTTATTACCAAGATCAGGTGGTACATCTGCTCCTATGACAGGTCAGTTTCTAGCTAATAGTGGAGGTCTTGCTTCTGCACCAGATATAGCTTTTGATGGTGATATTGATACTGGTTTATATAGAGTAAGTAGCGATATTCTTGGTGTAAGTTGTGGTGGTACAGATGTTTTTGAATTTCGTAACGGTCTAAATATCTCACGAAAAGATTTTACTATAAGCAAAAACGATAATCTTGATGCAATTTTAAATATAGTAACTAATTCTGACAGTAAAGCTGCTTATATTGATCTTGTAACCTCCAATTTATCAACTAATGCTGTTGGACATGATTTTGGTTTAAGGCTTTTTAGGGAGGCAGGTGTAGATGGTAATTCCTTATTACATCACAGATCGGATTCTAATACTGCTCAAAATTTAGTTATAAATTCTCAAACAGGTAGTAGTGGCGGGATCTTGTTTCAAACGGGTGGAACGCCTAATTCAAATTTACAGTTAGAAAAATCTTCTCTGACACAATGGTCTATAAGTGCGGTTGGAGCTTTAAACTCTAACAGCAAACAAATATCTAATAGTTTGACAACTGCTGGTGCAAGTTTTCATGTTCAACAATACTATGATGCTCAAGGTAATATTCAGAATTATTTTGATGGGTTAGCACTTGTTAAAAATAACAATGGATGGGGTACACCTTTGTTTATAAATCGTTTAAATCCATACGCAACAGGTAATTTAGTAGAATTTCAGTCAAATAATACTTTTTGCGGATCTATCAATACAACTACTGGCAGTACTACAAATTTTAATACAAATGTTTCAGACAGGACACTGAAAAAGAATTTTGAAAATTGGAATGAAAATACTTTGGATCTATTTAAAAGTTTGAATCCCCAAAAATATAATTATTTACATCAAGAAGATACTGCTAAAAAAGATAAAGGTTTTATAGCACAAGAAGTTGTTGATAGTTTTCCAGAGGCATATCCACAGAATGACGAAGGTAAATATATGTTTAACCCATCTGGAATGGTTGTTTATTTAATGAAAGCATTACAAGAGGCAGTTGCTAAAATAGAAACATTAGAAGCTAAAGTGGCTGCTCTTGAGGCTTAAACAATGACCGCTAAAACTGCTGTTAAAAACTTCACGATCCAACGTAGAGCCGACTTTCCCATGCGTCTTATATTTAAGGACGCTAATGGCACTGCTGTTAATATTACTGGTTTTACTGTTGATGCTGAAGTATGGAATAAAGAAAGAACATTTAAATATGCTGATTTTGGCGTAACCTATACCGATAGAGCTAATGGAACTGTAGATTTAAAACTAACTGATACTGATACTGCAACATTTTTAGTAGATGAATTACAATATGATGTTTTGTTAACAGATCCTAGTGGAGATAAAATGTATTATTTAGAAGGTACACTATTTGTAAGTCAAGGTTACACAACATGAGTTCATCAAATCCTATAACAATTGTAGAAATTGTTACTCAAGGAGTACAAGGTATTCCAGGAGCAGATGGAGTTCCAGGGCCACAAGGGGAAGGTTCTGCAACAGTAGCAATAGGTACAGTAACTACAGGTAACGCTGGTTCTTCTGCAACAGTTACTAATAGCGGTACTACAACAGCAGCAATATTAGATTTTACGATACCGAAAGGAGACACTGGAAATACTGGAAGTCAGGGAATACAAGGTGTTGCTGGAAATGACGGTGCTGACGGTGCTGACGGTGTTGCTGCGACTATTGCTGTTGGAACAGTTACTACTGGTGTTGCTGGATCTTCTGCGACTGTTACAAATTCTGGATCATCTAATGCAGCAACTTTTGATTTTTCTATACCAAAAGGTGATAAAGGTGATACAGGAGATCAGGGAATCCAAGGGATTCAAGGGATTCAAGGGATTCAAGGGATACCAGGAAATGATGGGGCAGACGGAGCGATAAGTGATGGAGACAAGGGAGATATTGTTGTAAGTAACTCTGGCTCGACTTTTACTGTTGATAATAATGCAATCACAACTTTAAAAATAGCAGACGACTCAATTACCGCTTCTAAAATATCTAACAATTCTGTAACAGATGCAAAACTTTCAGACACCTCTGTCACTGCTGGTAGTTATACAAATACAAATATTACAGTTGATGCAAAGGGAAGGATAACATCTGCTACGTCTGGGTCTGCTGGTGGGGTGACTTCAGTTACAGGTTCTACACCAATAAGTTCATCAGGTGGATCGACTCCAACTATAAGTATTTCCGCAGCTACAACATCTGTTGCTGGTTCTATGTCTGCCAGTGATAAGCAAAAATTAGACAATATAGATAATAATGCTCGTGATGACCAAACAGCCTCTGAAATAAAAACTCTTTTACAATCAGACAAGTTAACAGTTGATGAAATAGCTGATGATGCTATTACTGATGCTAAGTTAGCTAACTCTATTAATACAGCTATAGCAGCAAATACAGCTAAAGTTACTAATGCAACACATACAGGTGATGTCACTGGTTCGACTGCATTAACAATAGCTAATGACGCAGTAACCACAGATAAGATAGCTGATGATGCGGTAACAGCAGATAAACTAGCTAACTCAATAAACACAGAAATAGCAGCGAATACTGCAAAGGTTACTAATGCCACCCACACAGGTGATGTGACAGGTGCAACAGCTTTAACTATTGCTAATCAAGCTGTAACTTATGCCAAGATACAAAACGTATCAGCTACAGACAGGATTTTAGGAAGAGACTCCGCTGGTGCAGGTGTAGTAGAAGAGTTAACTCCAGAAAATTTACGCACCATGATAAACGTAGAAGATGGTGCTACCGCAGATCAAACAAAATCAGATATAGATGCTCTTGGTATTGCAGCTACTACAGCAACAACATTAGCTAATGCAAGAACTATAGCTGGTGCATCTTTCGATGGATCTGCTGATATTACTTTAAATAATAACGCAATCACCAATGGTGCTGGATATATCACTGCGACTGATAGTTCTATAACAAGTAAACTTCCGTTAGTTGGTGGAACTATAAGCGGTAATTTGACTGTTAGCGGAGATCTAGCTGTAAATGGAACGACTACTACAATAGATACAACTACTCTGACAGTAGAAGATAAAAATATTGAGATTGGTAAGGTATCAACTCCTACTGATACAACTGCTGATGGAGGTGGTTTAACTTTAAAGGGAGCAACTGATAAAACTTTTCAATGGGCAGATACAACAGATAGTTGGACAAGTTCAGAAAATATAGATCTTGCATCAGGCAAGGTTATAAAAGCTGCTGGCACACAAATATTATCAGCTAGTAATTACACTGGTACAGCAGCAATAGCAACAAACATAACTGTTACTGATGAATCTTCTGATACAAGTTGCAATGTACTTTTTACAACAGATGCAACAGGTAACTTAGCCCCTAAATCAGGAACAAACTTAACTTTTAATTCTTCTACAGGAGTGTTAACTGCAACAGGTTTTTCTGGAGCTTTAACTGGTAACGCTACAGGACTATCAGGTACACCAGCTATAACAGTTGGGGCGGTTACAGCAGCTAGTTTAGATATTTCTGGTGATGTTGATGTTGATGGTACGTTAGAAGCAGATGCAATCACAGTAAATGGCACTGCATTGGCAACTTCAGCAACAACTGATACTACTAATGCAGATAACATTTCAAGCGGAACTTTAGCAGCAGCTAGGGTAGCAACCTTAAACCAAGACACTACAGGATCAGCAGCTACGCTTACTACTGCAAGAAATATAGCTGGGGTTGCCTTTGATGGTTCAGCAGATATATCTCTAAACAATAATGCGATTACTAATGGTGCTGGATATATTACTGATTTAGTAAGTGATACAACACCACAACTAGGTGGTGACTTGGATATGAATAGTAAGTTTATATCAAGTGGTATTTTAGGTATAAAAAATACAGGTTCACAATCTGAGTTACGTCTTTACTGTGAAGTAAGTAATGCTCATTATGCAAGTATAAAAGCCCCTGCTCATGCTGATTTTTCTGGTAATATCACTTACACCTTACCATCAGGATATGGATCTAACGGACAGGTCTTAAAGTCAGATGG
>CETK01132071.1_pt1 | contig 15906 bp, 10 predicted proteins | sample 361431 | NCBI WGS metagenome assembly CETK01 (sample SAMEA2622452, study PRJEB7988) | marine metagenome | biome: marine biome (ENVO:00000447); feature: surface water layer (ENVO:00002042); material: "saline water (ENVO:00002010), including plankton (ENVO:xxxxxxxx)" | depth 5 m | reverse complement strand
TTAATTTCATCTGACAAAACATCTTTATCATCTTCAAAAAGATTAATTTGATGTGAATTTAAAGAGTCTTGATATTTTCCACCTCGCCGTATTGCTTTTTCTAAAAAAATAATTCCGTCTCCGTCCGGATTAAATAATTGTGCTCTATGAGATTCTCCCAAAGAATCAAATCCCCCTGCCAAGGCAAGATTTTCAAGTGCCTTTTTATTTGCGAGTCTTAGATCAATTTTTTGTGTTAAATCAAAAATTGATAAATAATTTGATTCTTGTCTATTTTCAATAATCGTCTCTACGGCACCTTGCCCAACTCCTTTTATAGCACCCATTCCGAAACGAATTTGTTTATTTTCGTTGACTGTAAATTTAAAATCTGATTCATTAACACAAGGTCCTAAAACTGCCAAACCCATTCTTCTACACTCTTCCATAAAAAAACTAACTTGTTTTATATCATTCATATTATTTGAAAGAACTGCAGCCATATATTCTTCCGGGTAATGAGATTTTAAATACGCAGTTTGAAATCCAATCAATGCATAGCAAGTTGAATGTGATTTATTAAATGCGTAGGCAGCAAAAGCCTCCCAGTCTTTCCAAATTTTCTCTAAAACTTCCTGATTATGTCCATTTGACTTACCACCATCAATAAATTGAGGTTTCAATTTTTGTAGCAAAGAAAAATCTTTCTTTCCCATTGCCTTCCTTAAAATATCGGCTTCACCTTTGCTAAAATTTGAAAGCACCTGCGAGAGCTGCATTACTTGCTCTTGATAAACTGTTATCCCGTATGTTTCTTCTAAATATAATTTCATTTCTGGTAGATCATAGGATATTGATTCTTGACCATTTTTGCGTTTCACAAAACTTGGTATGTATTCTAATGGACCTGGTCTATAAAGAGCGTTCATCGCAATTAAGTCAGCAAAAACTGTAGGTTTAAGATCCTTAAGATATTTTTGCATCCCTAAAGACTCATATTGAAAAATGCCAACAGTTTCACCTCTTTGAAATAACTCATATGTTTTTAGGTCATCGAGGGGAAAATTATCAGGATCTAAATTTTTGTTGTATCGCTTTTTTACCAGATTTACAGTATCTCTTATTAATGACAACGTTTTTAAACCCAGAAAATCCATTTTTAATAAACCTGCACTTTCAACCACTGAATTATCAAATTGGGTTACATATAAATCACTGTCCCTAGCGGTTGAGATAGGGACAAATTGAGTTATATCATCAGGCGTTATAATTACTCCACATGCATGGGTTCCAATATTTCGCAAAGAGCCTTCCAAAACTTTTGCTTGATTAATGGTCTGTCCAATTAATGAATCTTCTTTTGATAATTTTTTAATTTCATCAATCCTCATTATTTCGTCACTTCTAAAATTATCATTAATCTCTTGATGAGTTAGAGAAAAAATTTGACTTAATTTTATGTTGGGGACTAGTTTAGCAATTCTATCAGCATCAGCTAGAGGTAAATCCAGAACACGAGCGGTATCCCTAATTGACGATTTAGCTGCCATTGTTCCATAAGTTATTATTTGAGCAACTTGCTTGGAACCATACTTTTGAATCACATAATCAATTACTTTAGATCTACCTTCGTCGTCAAAATCTATGTCTATATCTGGCATGGATATTCTATCAGGGTTAAGAAAACGCTCAAATAAAAGGTCATATTTGATCGGATCTATATTTGTGATTCCTAAACAATAGGCAACAACTGAACCAGCTGCAGAACCTCTGCCTGGCCCTACTGAAACACCCATTTTTTTTGCACTACTAATCAAATCTTGCACAATTAAAAAGTATCCTGGGTAACCTGTATTTGCAATTACCTTTAATTCAAAATCAATTCTTTCTTTAGTCTCATGGTTTAATTTTTTATATCTTTTTTTGGCTCCCTCTAATGTTAAGTACCTCAAATAATTATTTTCTCCTATATTAGAATCTTCTGAATTCAAAACGGTAAACTCTTTTGGAATTTCAAATCTTGGCAACTGGATTTCGTTCGACAAGGTATAGCAGTCAATTTTATCTACTAACTGTTTAATATTTGTTATTGCCTCAGGAAGATCACCAAATATTTTTTTCATCTCATCACTTGTTTTGAAATAATAATCATTGCTATTAAGTCCATATCTAAATCCTCTTCCCTTTCCAATTGGAGTACTTTGTTTTTCTCCATCTTTTAAACATAGAAGTATATCATGCGCGTTAGCCTCTTCTTGATTTACATAATAAGTATTATTTGTGGCAATAGTCTTAATCTGGTATTTTATTGAAAAGTTTATCAAAACTTCATTAACTATATTTTCTCGTTCTTCTCCATGTCTATTTAGCTCAATGTAAAAGTCATCATCGAAAGTATTTACCCACCACAATAATGCTTTTTCTGCTTGATCCTCTCCAATTCTTAAAATTTTTGATGGTATTTCACCATAAATATTTCCGGATAGAACGATTAAATTATCTTTATGATTTTCTATAATTTTTTTATCAATTCTGGGAACATAATAAAACCCATCTGTATGTGCTATTGAACTCATTTTCGCCAGATTGTGATAACCTTTTTTGTTCTTAGCAAGGAAAACAATTTGATAGCCGTCGTCTCTATGACTTTTATCTTTGTGGTCTTCACATACAAAAAACTCGCATCCAATTATTGGTCTTATTTTTCGATCCTCATCTAAATCTTTATTTCTTCTTTCAGTATAGTTTATAAAATGAAATGCACCCATTAGGTTTGCATGATCAGTTATAGCAACTGCAGTCATATTATGTTTAATAGTAGCATCAACCAATTGACTAATTCTTGTGGTAGATTGTAAAACAGAAAATTGAGTATGATTATGCAGGTGTACATATGAATGATCTTTAAGCGAATTTAGTTGCTTTAAAATTGGTTGTTTTTTATCTGTAGACGAACTTTTTAATTTTTGAGATTCTAATCTTAAGTTTTTATGCTTAATTCCATAAAGTGAAATCTTATTTTGGATTACCGTTATTTGATCAGTTTGGGAATTTTGATCTTCAAAAACAGTTGGGTTAATCAATTTTCTCCTTATCAATTCAAAAAATACTCTTGCCGTAGCTTCAACATCTGCAGTTGCATTGTGAGCCTCTTGGAATTTGTCATCAAAAAGGAAAAAGTACAACTCAGTAAGAGTAGGAAGTTTATACCTTCCTCTTGGACCTCCTTTTATTTGGCATATATTTGCTGTCTGTTCTGTACATGTATCAATAATTTTCAGAGATGGGAACGGGTCATCTAGAGCTTTTCTTAAAAATTCAGCTCCTAGAATATTTCTATCGAAATTAACATTGTGTCCTATTATGAATTGAACTCTTTTTAAATCTGATTTAAAAAAATTTAAAACATTATTTATGTCTTCTCCTTGTTGAAAAGCAAGTTCAGTAGAAATACCATGTATCTTTTCAGATTCATACGGAATATTAAAACCATCCGGTTTTATTAAATAATCCCTATTCGAAATCAATCCTCCACCTTGGTCATGGATTTGCCAAGAAATTTGTACGCATCTCGGCCAATTATCACCATCTGATAAAGGAGCGTTCCATTTTTTTGGTAAACCAGTGGTTTCAGTATCAAAAATTAAGTACATAATATCAAAAATAAATAAATGCTTAATTTGATATATATTATTTTCGATACAAGTTATTAACTTGAAATAGTTTTTTTTTGGTATTTCTATAAATTAAACTTTTACACAAAAAAAATTGAAAGATATTTTTAAAAGTCTTGAGTTAGACGATTCACAAAAGCTTATTAGTGACTTTTTTAATGAAGTAAAAAGTTCTATAAATATTAAAGGGCTTGTTGGGTCTGGTTTAACATTTAGATTAGCATGGTCATATAAATTAAATCCAAGAAACATTCTATTTATTGCTGAAACTCTTGAGTTGGCTCAGTTTTATTTAAATGATCTTGAAACCTTTATTCCTAAAAATAACATTTATTTTTTCCCATCTAGTTTCAATTCTATTAAAAATATTGAGGATATAAATACCAGCAGCTTACTTACCAGAAATCAAGTTCTCTCAAAAAACAAACATAAAAAAAGAATAATAATAACATATCCAGAAGCAATTTCAGAAAAAATAATTTCAAAAAATATTATTGAAAATAAAACCAAAAAAATTAGTACAGGAGACAAAATCTCAATTGAATTTCTAAATGAAATATTGTTTGACTATGATTTTGAAAGAGTTGATTACGTTACAAATCCAGGGGAATTTTCAGTTCGAGGAGGAATACTTGATGTTTTCTCATTTTCAAATCAACATCCCTACAGAATAGAATTTTATGATGATATCGTTGATAGTTTAAGAACATTTAATGTTGAAAGTCAACTGTCAATTGAAAATTATGACTCAGTCAAAATATCTCCAAATATCGGTAAATTATTTTTCAAGAATTATAATTCTAATAGTTTAGTTAAATCTCTTCCCAATGACAAAATTTGTGTAATTGAAAACCTTGACACTTTAGTCGATTTCATTGAAAAAAATCATAACAATTTTAAAATCAAACAGCTTGATGATAAAACAAAAAATATTTTTGTTTCTAAAAATGAAATAATTGATGATATAAAAACAAATTCTTTTATCAGTTTATCAAACAATAATTTCCTAAAAACCACTTTCAATCTAATAATTCAACAAAGCCCTCCACCTTCTTTCAATAAAAAATTTGATTTGATTATCAATTATCTTAAGATAAATTCAAAAAACAATATTAAAAATATAATTTGCGCATCAACAAAGGAACAAGGTAAACGTATAGAAAATGTTTTTGATCAATACAATCAAAAATTGAGTTATGATATCATTTATTCTCCGATTTTTCAAGGCTTCGAAGATCGAAAACTAAAAATCGCAATTTTAACAGATCATCAAATTTTTGACAGATACTTCAAATATAGAAGTAGATCAAAATTTAAAAAAAATGAAGCTCTCACAATAGGTGAAATTTCTGATTTAAAAAAAGGCGACTTTATAACTCATATTGACCATGGCATTGGAATTTTTTCTGGGTTACAAAAAATAAATAATGATGGAATAATTCAAGAAGTCATTAAATTATCTTATGCTGACAGAGATATTTTATACGTTAGCATTCATTCTCTTCATAAAATTTCAAAGTTTAAATCAAAAGATGAAGTAAATCCTAAACTTCACAAATTGGGATCTAAAAGCTGGAAAATATTAAAGGATAAAACAAAAAAAAGACTAAAAGAAATCGCTTTTGACCTTATTTCTTTGTATGCAAAAAGAAAAAACAAAATTGGCTTTTCATGTAATCAGGATAGTAGTCTACAAAGTGAGTTGGAAGCATCTTTCTTTTTTGAAGACACAAAGGATCAAATTGATGCTACTAACGCTGTAAAAAAAGACATGGAAAGTGATATTCCAATGGACAGACTTATATGCGGGGATGTTGGATTTGGAAAAACTGAGATTGCAATCAGAGCGGCTTTTAAAGCGGTCGACAACGGACTACAAGTTGTATTTCTAGTACCCACAACAATTTTAGCTTTTCAACATTTTAAAAACCTACAAAAAAGACTAAATGATTTTCCTTTAAAGATTGAGTATGTCAATAGATTTCGAACTCAAAAAGATAGAACAAAAATTTTCAAACAAACTGAAGAGGGTGAAATTGATATTTTGATTGGGACTCATCAAATTGTAAATAGAAAAATTAATTTTAAAAATTTGGGTCTTCTAATTGTTGATGAAGAACAAAAATTTGGAGTCTCAATCAAAGAAAAACTTAGAGCATTTAAAGCCAATGTTGATGTGCTTGCTCTTACCGCAACACCAATTCCAAGAACATTACAATTTAGTTTAATGTCTGCAAGGGATATGTCAATTATATCCACTCCTCCTCCAAATAGGTTCCCAATTCAAACTGAAGTGATTAGATTTAATGATAATTACATAAGGGAAGCCATTGAATTTGAAGTTCAAAGAGGTGGACAAATTTACTTTATACATAATCGAATTGAGAATATTCAAGAGTTTGAAAATAAATTACAGCGTTTATTGCCAAAAATTAAAATTAGAGTTGGTCATGGAAAAATGGATGGAAAAAAATTTGAAAAAAACCTCCTAGATTTTATGGAACAGAAATATGATCTCTTGTTGGCAACTACGATTGTAGAAAACGGACTTGATATACCAAACGCAAATACAATTTTTATTTATAATGCACAAAATTTTGGCCTCAGCGATTTACATCAGATGAGAGGTCGGGTTGGAAGAAGTAATAAAAAGGCCTTTTGCTATTTTATAACCCCCCCTTTAAGTTCTATTTCGGATGACTCAAGAAAAAGAATAAAAGCCATAGAAGAGTATTCAGAACTAGGTTCGGGGATAAAAATTGCAATGAAAGACCTAGAAATTAGAGGTGCAGGTAATTTATTGGGAGCTGAACAAAGTGGATTTATAAATAATATTGGATTTGATACGTATCAAAAAATTCTGAAAGAAGCATTGATTGAATTATCAAATAAAGATTTCGAAGATTTAAAAATTGAATCTAACTCATTACTTGACATCTCGGGAGATACCAATATTGAAACAGACTTCTCCGCAATGTTTCCAGACGATTATGTAAACGTTATATCAGAAAGATTAAATCTTTACAAGAGAATTAGCCTTTTAAAAAATGAATTCGAGTTAAATGAATTTAAACTTGAAATAAAAGATAGATTTGGTAAAATTCCTAAGGAAGTAAATAATCTTTTTGAACTCATTCAAATTAAATGGATAGCCAAAGAATATTGTATCGAAAAATTAATAATAAAAAAAGGAATAATGATAGGGCTTTTTATCGGAGACAAATCAAACTCATTTTTCAAAAGCGATGTTTTTACCTCAATTCTAAATTGGGCTCTTTCTAATCCAGAAAAAGTAAATGTTAGAGAGAAAAAGACCCTTACAGGTTCAAAACTTCAAATTATTTTTAAAAATATACTTTCAATTTCTAAAGCCCTAGACATTTTAAAAGCTATAAACTTTTCAAATTCTTGATTATTTTAAAAGCATCGTTCACATTTTGATCATTTACAACTATAGTAAATTCATTCGATGTTGAAATTACTTCGATAATATTTATACCCTCCCACGACATTTTTTGAAAAATAAAATAATATATTCCAGGTATTGAAATATTCTCTTCAGGTAACTTAATTGAAATTGAGGAAAGATTATCTGTTTTTTTAATTAAAAATTCCTTCCCAAAATAAGTTTCCATTTTTTCTTTCATTTCATTACTTATAATAATATTTGACTCACTAACTCCTCGTGAGGACGTATAAAAGAATAACTGAGGATTATCAATTTCAGACAAAAAATTAGCTTGACATGACAATAATGAATCAGAAACTTTAAAGCTATAATCAATTAAATTAGATCTAACTGTAATGTCACCAATATTTTTTAAAACTTTTATTATTTTGTGAGTAGAGATAAATTCTAAACTGTTAGATATTCTCTTTAAAGCCATTACAATAGCTCCACTTCTAATTTTTTTTTTTAGGATTACCTCTATTTCGGGTTTAATCTTTCTTGATAAGGAAGTCAAATTAATTATTCCTTCAGACAGAGCTGTAGATAAAAAGGGTTTATTTTTAATATAATTTTCGACTACTGAAGAAATGGTTTTCATGTTTTTTATTACACATTGTGTTACAAATATAACTTTATCTTAAATTAATTATTGTTTTCTATTTGGATAATTTGGGTATATAAATCTTATTTTTGCTTAAATTTAGTTATCAATGAAGCGCTATACAATAACGGCAGCTTTACCCTATACAAATGGACCCTTACATATTGGTCACCTTTCTGGGGTTTATATACCTGCTGATATTTATGCAAGATATTTAAGGCTTTGTGGGAAAGATGTAATTTTTATTTGCGGTAGTGATGAACATGGAGTTGCTATTTCGATTAAAGCTGCTAAGGAGAAAACAACTCCAAAATTAATTATTGACAAATACGATAAGATTATAAGAGAGTCCTTCAAAAGTTTTGGAATTTACTTTGATAATTACTCAAGGACATCCAGACAAATTCATCATCACACAGCTTCAGAATTTTTCAAAAAATTAAATTCAAAGAACAAATTTGTTGAAATTACTTCTGGTCAACTTTTTGATAAAAGTTCTAATAAATTTCTTGCAGATAGGTTTGTTACTGGAACTTGTCCAATATGCTCGTTTAGTGACGCGTATGGTGATCAATGTGAAAAGTGTGGTAGTTCTCTGAATGCTATTGACTTGGTTAACCCTAAATCTACTTTGTCTGGTGAGAAACCAATTTTAAAGAAAACTAAGCATTGGTATTTACCTCTTGATAAATACGAAAGTTTTATAAAAGAATGGATATTGGATAAACACAAAGATGACTGGAAAGCAAATGTTTATGGACAAGTAAAATCATGGATTGAGGATGGATTAAAACCAAGAGCCGTAACTAGAGATTTAGATTGGGGGATTCCAGTTCCGAGTATCGGAGCAGAGGGAAAAGTTTTATATGTTTGGTTTGACGCTCCAATTGGTTACATTTCTTCAACAAAAGAATGGGCAAATGAAAATAATAAAAAATGGGAAGATTATTGGAAAGACGAAGAAACCGAATTAGTACACTTTATTGGAAAAGATAACATTGTTTTTCACTGTATTATTTTCCCTTCAATGCTTAAAGCTCATGGAGAATATATACTGCCTAAGAATGTTCCAGCAAACGAATTTTTAAATCTTGAGGGGGAAAAGATATCAACCTCTAAAAATTGGGCAGTTTGGCTTCATGAGTATTTAGAAGATTTTCCGAATAAAGAAGACGTAATGAGATATGTCTTAATTTCGAATATGCCAGAAAATAAAGACAGTGACTTTACTTGGAAAGACTTTCAAGCTAAGAATAATAATGAACTTGTAGCTATTTACGGAAATTTTGTTAACAGAGTGATCATCCTTATAAATAAATATTATATGGGCCAAATTCCATTGCCAGAAGTTTACACAAATGAGGATAAAGAAATAATAAATTCTGTAAAACTTATAAGAGATAAAATCGGTTTTGCTTTGGAAAAATTTAGATTTAGAGAATCAAATTTTGAAATGATAAATGTCGCTAGAATTGGCAACAAATATCTTGCGGAAAATGAGCCTTGGAAACAAGTTAAAAATAATCCTGGTAGAACTAAAACGATTATGTTTATATCAACTCAAATAGTTTCTGCTCTTGCTTATTTAAGTGAACCCTTTCTTCCTTTAACCTCCGGAAAACTCAAGGGTATTCTTAAAGTTGAAAAAAAAATTAAATGGGAAGAAATACTTAACTTCAACATCATAAATCCGGGACATTCAATAAATAAGGGATCTTATCTTTTTGAAAAGATTGAGGATGAACAAATTTTTAAACAATACCAAAAATTAAAAAAAAATAAAAAATAAAACCACCATCATTTAGTGCGATTTTTAATCAAGAAAAATGATTTTTGTTGCATATCATCCATGTTATGAATTAGAACTTCCAAAAGGTCACCGTTTTCCTATGGTGAAATATCCTATGATTAAAAAACAACTTCTTTATGAAGGGACTTTTTCACAAGAAAATTTTTTTAAACCAAAAAAAATAGATTTAAAAATTATTGAAAAAGTTCATGACAAAAATTACATTCAAAAGTTATTGAAACTCTCATTAAATAGGGGAGAAATTAGAAAAATTGGCTTTCCTTTAAATAAAGAATTAATCGACCGAGAAATAACTATTGCAGGAGGAACTCTTGAATGTTGTTTAAAAGCAATTGATAATAAAATATCATTAAATATAGCTGGCGGGACTCACCATGCATTTAGGGACAGAGGAGAAGCATTTTGCTTATTGAATGACCAAGCCATCGCAGCCCAACACTTAACAAATAAATTAAACATAAAGAAAATATTAATCATTGATTTAGATGTCCATCAAGGCAATGGGACTGCAGAAATTTTTAGTAATAATAAAAACGTGTTTACTTTTTCAATGCATGGAAAAAAAAATTACCCTTTTCAAAAATCAAAAAGTGACTTGGATGTTGAACTTTTAGATGGAACTGAGGATCAACAATACCTCGATATTCTTAATGAAAAATTAAACTTGATATTAGATAAAATAAAGCCTGAATTTATTTTTTATTTATGCGGAGTTGATGTTTTAAAAACAGATAAACTAGGAAGATTAAATATGACTATAGAAGGATGTAAGTTAAGAGACCAAATTGTTCTCAATAAATGTTTCGATCGAAAAATACCAGTTCAGTGTAGCATGGGGGGAGCCTATTCCGAAGACTTAAAAGTTATTATAGAAGCGCATTCAAATACTTTCCGAATTGCATCTAAAATCTTTTAAATTTATTTGGTCTTTAATTATTAATTAAAAAGTTGAAAACTTGTTGAAATAATTTTTATGGTGTAATACAAATTCAATTTTATATAATGTAATTTAGTTTTATGAGCATCCAAAAAGAGACTCGTTTTTTGCTTGAAAAACTTTTAAACGCATACAGAGAAAATAAAATATCATATTTAAATTCTGCAGACAATCAATATCACCCCTCGTTTAGTCGTTTTTTCAATCATCAGGCAATTATACGAAATAACATGTTTTTTAGTATATCAAATATATTATCTGAAATTGGAATTAAAGTAGAAGAAGTAATTCTTAAAAGACCTGACATAAATCAACTTATGTCTACAAAAATTCAAAGGGAAAAGGAAGATTTGTTTTATAAAAACCTAAAAAAAGATATACAATTAAAAGAAATACTTCAAAAACTTATTAAAGTTGATGGGGAAAGAAATAGAACTGAGATTTACAAAAAGCATTTAAAAAAAATTTTAGAAAGTATTGAAGAAAATAAATCATATAGTATTGAGATAAAAGAAAATATACTTTCAAACAATCCTTGATTAAAAGTTACTTGAAATCCTCAAGTTTTTCTAACAAAATATTATAACTTAAAAACAAATTTTCAAGACTTTTGTTTAAGTTCTTAGTGTCATTTTGATGATTATTGAATTTACATTTTAAAATGTTTGTTTTCAAAACCTTTAATCTTCCTCTAATTTCAGGTCTAGAAATAAAACTGTTCTTAGAGCTTAACAAATTATCACATTTAATTAATGTTTCATCTAAAAAAGATTCTATTCCACTCGGGTTTAGTTTTGTTAAATCTTCAATAGATACTTTTAGATCTCTAAATTCGTGTATCGACTTTAGAATGGAATCTCCAAATGAATTTTTTCTTGGAACATATATTTGAAATTTTTCATTCAAAAAGATTTTGTCAATTTTAGGAATATTTATTTTTTTATTTAAGTCCAAAGGATTTTGACAGGAAAAAATAATAATTAAAACAAATAAAAGTAAATTTTTCAAGCCGCTTATACTAAATTTTTTAATGTGTTTAATTGAAGTAAAAGTATAGAAAAAAATAAGATGTTTAGAATATATAGATGATGGGTAAAAGTTCCATTTACTTTTATTTTTAAAATATGATAAAAGCAAATTAACGGAAAGGACACTATAATCCAACCTAAATAATTTTTTAACGGTGCCTTACCACCATCAAATTCCCAAAAATCTAACAATGGAGCTATAGGTTCGATAACTGCGTCTAACATGACCATCAGAAAAACACCCATAATTATTTTAACTAATATTGAATCAAATAAAGTTGCAGATAGGGCTGAGCAAGAAATCGTTAATATTGCCCAGTTTGCCCCAATTAATAATGGTACACCAAATACTCTGTATCCCAATGCATTTCCGTATTCATAATCACCAAAAATAAAACCGTAGTTTACTCCTAAGATTTCGGAAATCATACCAACTGTGAAACATATTAATGTAAATATGATAGTTTTTGAATGATTTTTGTTTGCAAATACAAGAAGAAAAAATGAAACTGATAAGTTAAGAGGGGTTAAATTTATAAACCACTCTGAATTTCCATACAAAATACCAAAAATACCCGTGAGATGAAAAGTCCAAATTATAACAATGCAGGTAAAATTATTTGGTATAGTGTATTTAATTAATTTCAATTTTTACTAATTATTTCTGTCGCTATTTTAGAGGAAAGCAAACAAAGTGGAATACCTCCACCGGGGTGAACACTTCCACCACAAAAATAAAGATTTTTAATTTTTCTTGAGAAATTTGGATGTCTTAGAAAAGCAGAAAAAAGACCATTACTTGAAGATCCATACAAAGAACCTTTGTAGGATTTTGTCCTTTCTTCTATGATTTTTGGAGTGAAGATTCTTTCTTGCTCAATATAAGGGAATATTGACTCACCTAAAATCGATTCCAATCTTTTAACAACTATTTTTTTTAATTTTTTCACTTCTAGATCCCAATTTTGTCCGTTATCCTCACAAGTATTAATCATGACAAACCAATTTTCACAATTTTCAGGAGCATCGGTTGGAATTTCTTTAGAAGTTATATTTACATATATAGTAGGGTCGTTACAAATGCTTTTTTTATTAAAAATTGAATCAAATTCTTCCCTATAATCTTTTGAAAAAAAAACATTATGTAAATCCAAATTATCAAATCTTTTAGTTACTCCCCAATAAAATATAACAGCTGAGCTTGACCTTTCCTGATTTTTTATATTATTTGGTGGTTTCATATCGGGAAGCAACTTTTTATAAGTAGGGTGGATATCCATATTTGATATTATTATATCAAAAAACAATTTATCCTCGTCCACAATTAACCCAGTAGCCTTATTTTTTTCTAAAATTATTTGATTCACCGATTTATTAAATTTGAAAATCACTCCTTTTCTCTTAGCAAACTCGTATAAACTTTTGGTTATACTATGCATTCCTCCTTCTGGGATATATGTACCATAGTGTGATTCTAAATGTTGAATGACAGTCATAATCCCCGGTGTTGAATAAGGAGATGAACCGTTGTAAGTTGCATATCTATTATAAAATTGAACCAGGTGTGGTTCTTTTAATGAAGTCTCGTTCACCTGAGATAAAGTTTTTCCAATTTCAAGAATTGATAGTCTAGATAAAGCCTTGATTGTTTTAAATGATAAAAAAGTATCAAGTTTATGAAGGGATTTTTTTAAAAATAAATCCGATGTTAGATCAAATTTTATTTTTGCCTTTTTTAAGTAGTTATCTAAAATTTTCTTATTTACACCAAACTCCGAATCTACTTCATCAAAAAATTTTTCCTTGTCCGCGTAAGCAACAAGTTTTTTTCCATCTTGCCAAAAGTATTTGCAAATAATTTCCTTTTTTTTATAATTGAAGAAATCTCTTGGGTTTTCATTAAATAAGTGAAATAATTCGTCAACATATTGAGGCATCGTAAATAAAGGGGGACCTGCATCAAATCGGTAATCTCCCAATTTAAATGATGTAAGTTTCCCGCCTGGGTATCCATTTGCTTCGAAAACAAATACTCTATAACCCATATTTGATAATCTAATCGATGCTGACAAACCTGCAATACCTGAACCAATTATACCTACGCTTTTTTTCATTTCTTTAAATAATAATCTTTCTTAATGTAAAAACGGCAAAAAAGTTCTTCCGAGTACCAACTTTCCCTTCTAGTTTTTCTTATTATACTTTTGTGAACTTTACTTTTGTATGCAAATTTTTTAACATCTTCAATACTTTTCCATAAACTTATTGTAGCTTGTTCAAAGAAAGGTATTTCTCCAATTCCTTTGAAGAAATAAACACCTTTGGCATTCGATATTTCGTTACTTGCTTTTGGGATGCTTTTCCAAAATCGAAATATTTTATATGGGGAAATTCTGGCTCTAGTTAAAATAGCTATGTTGAGACCTTTAAACTTCGAAATATTAAGGGTATTGATAAAAGGGTTATCCCCAGCCCATTTACCAACTGATTGAAATGGAATTAAAGACAGTACTCTTATTGTATTGGCCTTTTTAAAATATTTTAAAAAAAATTGATTCTTCTTAATAAAGTAATCTGCATCGGTTTTTTTTTCCCAAACTGACAAAAAACAATAAGTACTAAAATCAGGGTACAAACCGAAGCCTGTATTACCACCAGTTCCTAACAACCTGTAAAATTTAAGCCCTTTAACCCCTACGAAATATTTGGTATAAATACCCATCTGTGAAAAAGCCCAAAACTTATTTTTTTTAAAATTAAAAATAAAAAATCTAACCACACATGCCATATTGCCAAACATAATTCAAAATTGTAATTTCAAATTATATTAATGATAGGTTAAAATTATTAAAATTACCAGAAAAACTATAGATAAAAACGCCTTTGTGGAAAAAAATTCTGAATTTTATTTTCAAAACAACAAAGGCGTTTGAAACCAAATTGAATTAAACTGTTTAAATATATTAAAAAAAAATTAAACAAAAAATCTGTTTTTTTTTTTTGATTATTATCAACGTTGAATATTAATAATATTTAAATATATGTGAGATAAAAATACAACTTGATTTAATTGTATACATTTCAATAGATTTGATTATTTTTGAAAAAATTCTTTATGACTCCAAGTTTTGTCGCATATTTTGTATTATTTACAACTATAGTAGTTTGTTTTTTTATCATTAGAGACATGATTAAAAAATAGTTTGTGAAAAAAGTTCATCTTTTTATTGATAGATTCATATACATTTTAATTTTCTTAAATGTAACAGCCATGATTTTAGAATCCCATGTGAGCATAGGAAAACCATATGGTGAATTTTTTTATTTTTTTGAGCTTATATCAATTGCTATTTTTTCCATGGAATACCTATATAGAATTTTTTATTCTTTCAATAATGGTGGTTCAAGAGGGGTAATAAATTATATTTTTAGCTTTTTTGGGTTGATTGATTTGATTTCTATATTACCATTTTATTTAAATCAATTTATAAGTTTAGATGGAAGATTTTTAAGAATTTTAAGACTGTTTAGGTTGACTAGGATTTTTAAATTTGGTAGAGACAGTAACTCCTTAAAACTCTTTACCAAAGCTCTCATTTCTGTAAAGGAACAGTTACTATTTACTTTGTTTTTATCTGCTCTTACCATTCTTTTTTCAGCCTCTGCAATCTATTATTTGGAAAATGAAGCCCAGCCTGATAAATTTTCAAGTATTACTGAGTCTATTTGGTGGGCAACAATATCTCTTGCAACCGTCGGCTATGGAGATGTTTATCCTATAACTGTGGGAGGTAAAATTTTTGCAACTATAATTTCTCTTGTAGGAATTGGGGTGGTTGCTATACCTACTGGAGTAATCAGTGCATCTTTTGTCGAAGAAATTTACAAAGAAAGGCTTAAAAGAAAAGAAGAGCAATAATTAGATTTTTATTTTTTTATGAAAAATATTTTTATAATAGGTTCTGGATTTTCTTCTATTTCCGCATCATCCTATCTTGCCAAAAAAGGTTATAATGTTACAGTTTTTGAAAAAAATTCAACTATTGGAGGTAGAGCTAGACAGTTTAAAAAGGATGGCTTCACTTTTGATATTGGTCCGTCATGGTACTGGATGCCAGATGTTTTTGAAAGTTATTTTAATGACTTTGGTAAAAAAGTAAGCGATTATTACAAGATAGATAAATTAAACCCTGCCTATGAGATTTATTTTAATACACTTGATTCTGTGAAAATTGGTGATTCACTAGAAAAAATATGTAAGGAATTTGATAGGATTGAACCGGGTAGTGGCAGAGTTTTAAAAAAATTTATGAGAAAAGCAGAAAAACACTACGAAATAGCCGTTAAAGACATGGTTTATAAACCTGGAATTTCTCCACTAGAATTAGTTAATAAAAAAACTATTGTAAGATTAAAGTACTTTTTG
>CETK01157889.1_pt1 | contig 15910 bp, 13 predicted proteins | sample 361431 | NCBI WGS metagenome assembly CETK01 (sample SAMEA2622452, study PRJEB7988) | marine metagenome | biome: marine biome (ENVO:00000447); feature: surface water layer (ENVO:00002042); material: "saline water (ENVO:00002010), including plankton (ENVO:xxxxxxxx)" | depth 5 m | reverse complement strand
TTCTGCTTGGCAAGCAGACGCTCTACCAACTGAGCTAGTACCGCAATTAATTGTGGAATATTATATTACAAATAAATAAATGAAACAGTTTTTAAGAATTCAAATCAATAATGCTTATTTGTTTAAAATCTGTGCCTATTTGTCTTTCTGATATTGAAATGTACGATGGAATAATTTCATTTGGTATAACAATATCTAAATTAACATCAAAATCTTTATCAACATGAAAAACATTTTGATCCTCATATCCTATATGTTGAATTCTTGGACTAAAAGGATCGCCAATTCCCATTTCATATATAAGGTTCATTTCATTATCATAGAAACTCACTGCGTATTTATCAGATCTCTTGACTATTGGCTTTCTAATAAAAACTTTTTTTGGTTTGTCAGTTGTAATGCTTTCAACATCTAAATTGTTTTTATCAAATTTAATCTTAACAATTTTTTCAGTTTTTTCTGTGCTAGGAGAAAGAGATAATAATTCAAGTCTTCTTGATTCCTTATCTTTTGTTGGTGGATTGCTTGTTTCTGTGTCGTACAATGACCAATTAACATATAAAGATGCACTCATAGAACAACAGAGAACACCAAATTTATAATTACCTCTATCAAGAAAACTAACATTGTTATCTGTTTGGTAACTACTTCCATCCCACCAACCCCAAGAACTTATGTAAGGCATAATAGATGGTATTGCAGGATTTGAATGATTTGGATCGTAATAATAATAGCTTTCAAACCATCCTTCGTAAAAATCTAACGGCTGCAGAGGATCATTAGGTGCAACAAGATTTCCTGTAAGATCTTCAATTTTATAAGAATAATATTTAACTGCGCCATTTGATGGTCTTGTGAAGGAGACAGTAGTCTGATTTTCTAGTGAGGTCTGTTCTTCGCCATTTATATACCAACTTAATTTTAGCTTAGAAGTATCATAGTTAGCATTTAGGGATATTTCTAATACTGAGCTTAATGAACTTCCTCTTAAAGCGCTTGTTATTGACGTCCCATTAACTGAGATATCACTTAGTGTAAAACCTTGATTTTGAATTGATCCCACAGCAAAACCTTCAATATTTACTTCACCGTAACAAAAATTTTGGCCGCAGCCTTGATCTTGTTCAGCTCCAGTTTCCATTACAGTCCAATACAAAGGTCGATAAGTATCATCTTCTCCATAATATGTCCCAGGAATTATGCCAACTTTATCTACACAATTTGGGTCTTCATTTGTACCAGGATAATCTTGACTGGTTGGATACTGATTATAAAAACATTCACAGTCTGCGTAAGTACCATCTCCTACAAGATCTCTTGAATATATATCACCATTCTGAAAGTTATAACAGATGTCATAGTCTAGACCGGGAACATTTGAGGTATCTTCAATAAAATGTTTCCACTTTACTCTTTCTGGATCAGTTTGAGTTGTAGTATTAATGTAGTAATTTGCTCTAAATTGAATATCTGTTCCTTGTTCACCACCAGAATTATATTCATCTCCCATAAATCCATGGGTATGTCCTAATTCGTGCATAACAACTTCTTCAGTTCTAGCTTCTAGTTGTTGTATATTAATTGGGTTTTGTCCACTTGCGACACCTCTTCCATTTAAAGTTGTAATAAATGCAGCAATTGTAAAATCACTCCATAATGTAGCAAGCTTATTCATATCAACTTCATCAACGCAATAAACATTTGCAAGTGAATAGCAGCCAATTCTAATATCAAAAGCTGAAACTCCATTTAGTCCAACTTCTTCGACTACAGCTATATTAAAATATCCATCAATTAAACTTCCTGCATCGGAGTTTCTTAAGGTTTCAACTGACTCCATAACCTCTCTTCTAAATTGTATTTGGTCAGACTGGCTATTTAGTTGATCTCCGATAATTAAATAATTTGTGGCTGAAAGCTCGTTAGGTCCGCCTACTATGTAATAAAAGTAATGGTCTGTCGATGTGCAGTTTTGTCCATTTGAATCACAATCATGGTCAATAGATTTTATTTGTTTGTTTGCAACAAAGTAGGATTCAAAACTTGCGCTACATACTGGACCGCTTGAATCAGATACACATATTCTCATCTGTTGAAGACCTGCGGTTTGTATTTGACTTGTGTTTACAGTAAGCAGCCCTTGACCAACAGAAAATGAAGAAGGTACGTTTTGAGTTGCACTAGAGGTACTGTTACTTAATTCAGCATAAAAATTTAGTTCACTTAATTCATTATCTACATCTGTTACATTAGCAGAAAAATCTAAATCATCATCAATTACTAAATTTGTTGAGGTAAATCCAGATAAATCAGTAAAAATTTGAAGCACAGGTGGATCATTTATGGGATTAACAGTAATTTGAACAGTTTCGGTAACAACTAAACTTCTTTCATCAATTGTTACAGAATAAACAAATTGATCAGAGCCAAAAAAATCAGCGGATGGTGTATATGTTACTGAATTTGTCAGGCTATTATAACTAAGATTTCCATTCGACGGATTGGAAGTAATCTCATAAGAAAGTGTTACTTCAGAATTTGGACTAGCTATTATTGAATTTTCAGATGAACTATCTTCATCAACACTAAATTGTTTCAATGATAGTCCAACATCGAATGCAAAAATTGTTACTGATTGTGTTGAACTTCCACCTTCTCCAGAACATGAAATTGAAATATTATTATTGCCAGGCGAGTTAATGGTAATTGATTCTGTTCCAGAAGTGCCCGAAGAATTGGTCCAGCTTGCAGAGCAAGATGTTGTGTTGGAAGATGACCAGCTAATTGTGACTGAGTCACCAAGATTAACATCTAATGAATTAGAATTTAAACTAATAGATGGATCAGGTGGACCACTTCCGCCACCGCCTCCTCCTCCACCACCACAGGAGGAAATTATTAACAATGATAGAAGAAGCTTTTTTAAATGCATGCCGAAATTATATCATCCAAAAAAAAAGAGAGCTATATGCTCTCTTTTTTATCAAACATATAAACTAGAACTTATATCTGAATCCTGCTTTGTAAACTGGACCATGATTTTGAGCTAAAAATAACATATTGTCGTATCTAGCATAAAGCCTTACTTCAGAATCAGTAATATTTAAACCTTCTACAAAAATACTTGTTTTGTCACTTAAGTTGTATGTAGCACTAAAATCGATTTGAGATCTTGCTTCTACCCAAAGTGGATTATATTCATCAAATCCAACATATGTTTCAGCTCTGTAATTGTTTGACAACCTTGCTGAAAATTTTTCGTCCTCATAGAATACTGATAAATTACCTGAGTCACCAAAACCAGCTAATTCAAATGATTCATTTCTTACGGAAGTTGGATCGGCTTCTGTGTCACCGTCAATAAATGTGTAGTTAAAAATGAACCCAAAATTTGTATCAACAAACAAATGCTGTAAAGCAAATTCGACACCGTCGAGAGTTCCAGAATAAATATTTTCAGGTCTGTTAACGTCAAATTGCATTAATGGATTTATATCGCCACTACTTTGAGCACATTCTTTTGCATTGTAGTAAAAGTAATCACCCCAAGTTGCTTGAGCTAAATCACAAGTAGATCCCGGAATTGTTGCATTATAAATTTTTATTAATGCTTGCCACCAGTCCATGCTTCCAAATGCAGTTTGATCAATTGTTACAAAATTAGGATAGTTGTATACAACTTCATCTATATCAGCAGGCCCTTTTCCGTTAATTCCATATCTAACATCATGCAAGCCATCATATGTTGTTCTTGATGTTGCATTACCAGGAAAATCTTTAAGATCTTTTTTAAAGATATTCACTGCAGCATAACTACCTTCTGCATAATAATATTCAAATGCAAAGTCTACATTCCTACTAATTAAAGGCTCTAGAGCAGGATTTCCTGATGTATTTACATGAACAGGATTTTGAATATTTAAAAATTGAGGGAAAACAACATTTGGAGAAAACTTCTCTAATCCAGCTCTTGCTATTGTTTTACCTGCACTTATTCTGATAACAGTATCTTCAGTTGGAGCTATGCTAAATGCAAAACTCGGAAGAACCATATCAGAAACCGTTTCAAAAGAACCAGAAACTGTTCTTACAGGCATATCACCATTTACTGTATCAGTAGAACCCTCTGCTCCAGATGTTGGACCAAAAATAAAATAAGGTCCATCTGCCCAACCATATGTTCCAATAAATGTGCCAGTTGGGACATCATAATTTTGTGGTGCGCTCAAACTAAGTTCTTCATATCTTAGAGAAGAAACAAGTTTCCACGGCATAGAATTATATTCACCCTCAAACGTTGCTTGAACAAAAGCAGATTCTGTTTGTTCTTTAACTCTTGCAATATCTTGAGGATCTCCGTAACAGTTTGGGAAACCTTCGGCACAATTCCATGTTGATGAATTTGTCCAATAGCCTGATGAGTAACCAGCAACTGCATCATCAAAATCGATATGCATATAATAAGGTACGCTTGAACCATCAGATGAGTCTCCAAGCAAACCATTTAAACTTGTGAGTGTAAATGCATCATCGTCCCAAAAATTTGGGCCCCATATTAAAGAACCAGGAGCAGCACCATCCTGGATAGGAGCAAATAATGTATTGGATCTTAAAGTTCTATCAAAACCTTGATCCATTGAAGAAATACCAAACTCCACAGATGTTAATGATTCATGAAAAACACCATCAAGATTTTCCCAATTACCTTTTATTTGATATTGAGTTATATTACTTTCTTTGTCATTGTTTCTTAAATGTGCAGTAGTAGAAGACATGTCTGCACCAATTAAATCTCTTACTGTTCTTGCATTACCCTGAAAACCAACACTTGTTGTTGGGATCCAGTCTGGAATCGTTGTGTTTGCAATAAACCTTAAGTTTGTTAGTTCTGCCCATTGATTATATGGATTTCCGTTAGTGAAATCTTGCCCATCACCATAACCAGACCAAGATCCGTTTGCAAAACCCATATCATTTTCGCCACCTTTAACAGATGCAGATGATTTATGAGTATCCATTGTTAATGTCAATTTATCATTGACAACCCATTCAAGATTGAGACCTATAGAATTATTTGCAGTTTTTTCATTACTCCAAGTCAAAAACTGAGTAAGGTTTGTGCCAGAGCCAACAATTTCTAAATCTGTAACGACACCATTTCTATCAATAACAACATTATCAAGACCAATTCCGGCACCATAAGGAACTGAATATGCGATATCTAATCCTGAGCCAGCCATATTTCCAGCTGAATCAAATTCTATTCCGGAATAAACCGCATCAATTGTTGCTGTAAAATTATCACTGCCTACTTGAAAAGTAGCAGCTAAATTTTTTCTTTTTCTATTATTGTCTTTATATCTTACAAAAAATGATTGAGGTCTGTAGTTTGTTCCACCGTTGCTATTATCGGTTACATTAGGTCCATAGGTTGGAGCATTTAAGTTACTGTTAAGCCATTTAATTTCATTTGTTCCTTCTTCTCTATTACTTCTGTCATGATAAGATCCGGAAAATGCTATTCCCCAATCGACTCCGTTATATGAGCTTTTGTAACTATTTATAAACTCAATCTCAGGAGTAATATCGTCACCATTAACATTTGATGTATCAGACATCATTAATCCTGAAAAAGCTCCGCCATTTGAAGCCTGAAGTGGTTTTGCAGTGACCATATTAATTGTTGCTCCGAGTCCGCCAGATGGTAAAGCTGGATTTTGAGATTTATATACTTCTACTCTTGCTATTCCGTGAGATGAAATTGCACCAAAATCATATGCTCTACCTCCATCATAATTTCCAGGAGCTACAGGCATTTGCCTTCCATTTAAAGTAACCATGTTGTATTGAGCTCCCATTCCTCTAACTGTTACTTCTTTACCTTCAATATTACTTCTATCGATTGCAATACCAGAAACTCTTGCCAATGCTTCAGCAATATTTCCGTCTGGGAATTTACCAACATCTTCTGCTGTTATGATTTCAGTAACGCCAGTATTACTTCGTTTGATTTCAATGGCATTTATTAAACTAGCCTTAATACCCGTAACAACAACTTCTTCAACATCTTCTTCCTCAGCATCTTGAGCAAAAATAAACGATGAAATAGGCATCAATACCATTAAAGATAATAAATATTTTTTCACGACAACCCCCTAGGTTATATGTGTAATTAAGCACAAAAAATGTACAGTAAGTTGGTATTTAACTTTTTTGAGTGTTATATGTCAAGAAAAGAGCATGTATGAATAATTTATAATTAATTTTCAATGAATTTTAATGCCTTTTCACCAAATAATGACCACCACTCCATTCCCATTAAATGTATTTTTTCAATGTTTTCATCTGAATCATCATCCAGAAAACGGTTCACACTTCCCATTGGTGAATTAATTCTAAGATAGTTATCATTTAAGAATTCTCTTGATATATCATTATAGATCTCAGAATCGAGCATCATACCCATTATATCGTTTCTCAACCATCCAACGCCGCCCCATTTGGTAGAAACTTCACCGCTAATTTTTGTTGTATTTCTTCCAGAGCCAATACTAAGAATTTTTATATCACTTGTTTGTAAAGCTTTTTTTGCATGTATATAGCCGAGCAAAGTTGGGTTATTAGAAATAATACTACCGTCTATCATCCATGAGCCATCGGTCATTTGATAGGTTGGAAAATACATTGGTGCTGCGCTTGTTGCGGCTAGTGCATCTATAAAACTAATATTTGGAGTATCTAAGCTTGAATGAATGCAATGAATTCTTGACTCTATATTGTAAGCATAGGATAAAAAAGGTTTTTTTGAATTTTCTAAAGTACTTTTCCCAAATATTTCTTTTAAAACTCCAATCCTTCCTTCGCTCTCATATCTTGGACGAGCCTGAATTAAAGATGCCTTGTCCCAAAAAAAAGATGTTTGCATTATTCTATCTAAGTATGATTGAGACCAAAATTTTTTTACTTTATCAGCTCCAAAATCTCCGTAAGCAAAACAAGCAGCATTGAAAGCGCCGGCGCTAGTGCCAACAAATATATCAAAAATATCAGTTATTTTTTTGCCGCTTTCTGCTTCAAGTTTCATCAAAAAGACCAATCCAGCTATTGTTCTTACACCTCCGCCATCAAATGAAATAATTTTTTTCTTGGAATCTCTTTTTAAAAAAATATCAAAAAGATTTTTCATAATATTTAAATCAGTCCTTGATAATTTTTAAATTGAGCTTTTCTGCTGCACTCTGGATACTGCCAGCATTAATTACATTTGTATAACCTAATTCAATTAAAATCTTAGTTGCCTTTCCAGATCTATTTCCACTTCTACAATAAAGATAAATTTCTTCATCTTTTGAGATATTCATTTCTGTAATTTTTGAAATATCTTGCCAAACGATATTAATTGAATCTTCAATATGCCCTGATGAAAACTCTTCATCGGTTCTGACGTCAAAAATTAAAAAATCTGAGAAAGCATTCATACAGGTAATAAATACAAAAAGAAAAAAATGTTTCATTTAATTCCAGTCTTTCATTATGAGATCCGATGCTTTTTCACCGATCATAATTGTAGGTGCGTTTGTGTTGCCACCAATTAATGTTGGCATAATAGATGCATCAATAACTCTCAAGCCATCCATACCACGAACTTTTAAATGATTATCTACAACTGACATTTCATCATTCCCCATTTTGCAGGTTCCAACTGGATGATAGACAGTATCAGCCTCTTCTCTAATTGCTTGTTCAATGTCTTTATCATTCTCCAGGTTTACCGGTCTTAAAACATGCTTTGAAGTATATTTTGAAACAGGTTCAGAATTAAGTATTTGCATCATTTTCTTATATCCCTCAATTAAGTCTCTCATGTCATCTGGGTGAGAAAGAAACTTAGGATCGATCTTAGGTGGATCATTGGGATCAGCAGAATTTAGTGTTACCTCTCCTCTAGATTTTGGTCTCAATAAACAGACATGACTGCTCAAACCATGCCCCCACATAGATGTTCTACCATGATCCACAATCATTGCTGGTGCAAAATGAAGTTGAATATCGGGAATTTCTTTTTCTTGTGATGATTTAATAAATCCACCAGCTTCTGCAACTGTTGAAGTAAACATTCCAACTTTAGCAAAGATATATTTTAGAATTTCCAACGGAAATTTATAAAATATTGATCTAATTGAAAAGCCTATTAATTCAATTGAGTTATATTTGTGAACAGATAGATAATCGATGTGATCTTGTAAATTTTTTCCAACGCCGGGGAGCTCATGAATATGTTTAATACCATGCGGAGATACTTCTTCAAATGGGCCAATTCCAGATCTCAAAAGTATTTGAGGAGAGCCATATGCACCAGATGATAGTAAAACTTCTTTGTTGGCATTTACAACGAAATAATTACCGTTTTTATCAATACACTCTACACCAGTAGCTCTTTTATTTTCTGTAATTATTTTATTAACATTTGTATCAGTTAATATTGTTAAATTATTTCTTTGTAAACATGGGACTAGATAAGCCTTAGCGGCACTACATCTTTTGCCGCCTTTTTGAGTTGTCTGATAAAAACCAATGCCTTCCTGCTCCTCACCATTAAAGTCTTTGTTAAAACCAAATATTTTTGAGCCTGTTTTAACAAAATCTTTAGTTGGATTATTTTGATTACGAATTTCTGCAACATTTAATGGGCCATTCTGTCCATGAAAATCGTCTTCGTGAGATTCATTATGCTCTGACTTCTTAAAATAGGGTAAAACTTCATCATATGACCAACCGTCATTTCCTAATTCAGACCAATGATCATAATCCCATCTATGACCTCTCACATAAAGCATTGCATTTATTGAGCTCGATCCACCTAATGTTTTTCCTCTCGGTTGATATCCCCTTCTATGTTCCATAGATTCTGCTTTAACTGAATGGACTCCTCCTGCAGAGTCGACTACAGCAGATTCTGGTTCAGCAACAATTACTTTTTCAAACTCTTTTTGCGGCTCAGTTTCATAACCCCAATTATATTTACCCTCTCCAGGGCCTAAAAAAGCAAAGCCAATAGGAATATGAAGTCTGGGATCAGAATCCTTCGATCCTGCCTCGATTAAGCAAACTTTTATTTCAGGGTTTGAGCTCAATCTATTTGCCAATACACATCCAGCAGAACCAGCTCCTAATATTACAAAATCAAATTCTTTCATAAATATAATCTTAATTTCATTCTTTGTATTAGTTTATGATTTACATCTTAAACTGTAAACTTATTATTAATATGAGCTTTAATTTATTCTTATTTTTATGGTCTTTATTGGCAATATTGATATTTGTTACATTGTTTTTTGTTAATGCTCCATATGGTAGATACATAAAAAATAATTGGGGATTTTTGATACCCGCAAAAGCTGGATGGATAATTATGGAATCACCCAGTGTATTCCTTATGATATTTCTTACTATTATTTATTTTGGAAACTTAGATTTTATAAGTTTTATTTTTATTTTTTTGTGGTTATTGCATTACACGCATAGAACACTCATCTATCCGTTTTTTGCAAATATGAACACTAAAGATATGCCAATCAGCATAGCTGTTTCAGCTTTCTTTTTTAATATAGTAAATGTATCAGTTCAGTTCTTCGGCATTTTTATATTAACCAGTTATGAAACAACATGGTTATTTAGTTTTCCTTTTATAATTGGAATAATTTTATTTCTAATGGGAATGTTCATAAATATTAAATCTGATTACTTGATGATTTTAATGAAAAAAGAACTTGGCCCTGGGTACCATATACCTAATAAGTTTTTATATAAATTTATATCATCTCCAAATTATTTTGGTGAAATTATTGAATGGGCTGGTTGGGCTATTATGACAATGAGCACAGCAGGACTAACGTTTCTTATATGGACAATTGCGAATTTATTACCAAGAGCAATGAATCATCATAAATGGTACATAGAAAATTTTGAGAACTATCCTAAAGATAGAAAAGCAATTATCCCAAAGCTACTTTAAATAAGCTTATATTCCTCTAACTGCTTAGCTGTTGCAATAATTGATTCCTCAGCAGTTATTGGTTTCCAACCCAATAAATCTTTTGCTTTAGTGCTGTGACAATCTCTTACTTTACCTGTCATTTTTGAGATAGTATTCATATCGCTGTTTATAATACCCACAAGCTTAAGGACCCAACTGGGTATTACTTTTGTAGGTGGATTATATCCATGTTTTACAAGAATATCTGAAACTTCCGTCATCCATAGTTCATTCTCTGATGTAATAATTCTCTCACCATCAGAATCATCATTTTTCATTGCAAGAATATGAGCATCTGCAACATCACGCACATCAACAATTCCTATATGTATTTTTGCTAATGTCGGCATCGAACCATTCAGCATTCGTAAAACTAAATCATTAGAAGTTCCAATATCTTTAGAAATGCTTGGCCCTAGAACGGCTGTAGGATTAATAACAGTTAATTTAAAATTAACTTTATTTTCTTCCATAAATTTCCACGCAGCTTTTTCGGCTAATGTTTTACTAATAGAGTAATTTGTCATTCGATCATTGCTCGTATCAGACCAATTTGATTCATCAAAGCTTTTTGTACCATCAAATGTATCGCCAACTGCTGCAAATGATGATGTCAATACTACTTTTTTTAAATTATGCAAATCTGCAAATTTAAGTGCTCTTGTGGCACCTTCAACTGCTGGCTTTACAAAAAAATCAAGCGATTCTCTACTTAAAACAAATGGCGAGGCAACATGAAGCATGTAGTCGCAACCCTCAACAGCTTCATCCCAACCTTCATCACTCATTAGATCAACCTCATACAAATGCAAATTTTCTGTCGAGGTATTATTATTTTGTAATGAAGAAATAATCTCTTCACTTCTATCTAATGATCTTAATGTTCCATTGACAATATAACCTTGGTCTAGTAATTTTTTCACGCAATGTAAACCAATAAAACCTGTGGCACCTGTAACTAAAACTTTTTCCATAAAATTCCCCTAAATATTATTTAACGCCTCTTTAACCCCAGGATGTAAAACTTCACCTTTAGATATATTTAATCCGTTTTTTAAATGTATATTTTCATCTAGAGCTTTTGATATTCCATTATTTGCAAGTTGTTGTATGTAGGGAATAGTTACATTATTGAGGGCTTGTGTTGCTGTAAGTGGAACTGCTCCTGGCATATTCGTTACACAATAATGAACAATATCCTCAACCAAAAATGTTGGTTTGTCATGAGTTGTTGGTTGACTTGTTTCAAAACACCCGCCTTGATCAATAGAAATATCAACCATCACAGTGCCAGGATCCATAGAGACTAGCATGTCTTTTGTTACTACTTTGGGAGCCTCTTTACCAACAACATAAACAGCACCAATAACAATATCAGATTGACTAATGGCATCCTGTATTGAATGAGAAGAAGATAAAATGTATTCAATACTCTCTGAGCCAAATTGCGCTTTTAAAGAATTGAGTCTTTCTTGAGATAGGTCTATAACTTTAACAAATGCATTGTTATCTTTAGCCTTTGAAATTGCTTGGGTTCCTGCAACGCCTCCTCCAATAACAGTAACTATTCTTTGATCCAGATTATCCATTTTTCCGATCAATATGCCCTTACCTTTGTTATGCTTTAGAAGATGATATGAGCCAACAGTAAAGCTTATTTGACCAGCAATGTTACTCATTGGTGCCAATAAAGGCATTGAACCATCATCAGCAGTGACAGTTTCATAGGCAATGCCAGTTACGCCTGTATCAATTAATTTTTTTGCATTTTCAATATCGCCAGCTAGATGTAAATATGTGAATAAAGAGAGATCATCTCTTAGATACTTATATTCTGATGGAATGGGTTCTTTTACTTTTACTACTAATTGTGATGACTTGTAAACAGATTCAGCATCATTAAGTATCTTTGCGCCTGCTTTTTCATAATGATCGTCATAAAATCCAATACTTGCCCCAGCTCCTTTTTGAATATAAATTTCGTTGCCATCATTTACCAGGGTTTTAACAGAGTCAGGAGTTAAGCCGACTCTTTTTTCGTTATTTTTAACTTCGGATGGTACGCCAATGATCATAAATTACACATAATTTAACATAAAAAAGAAGCTGCATATAGCAGCTTCTTTTAGAAAATAATTTAATTAATTATTTGCTGGAAATGACGGCATAAAATCCTTATTTTCGCTTAGATAAAAGGTCCAACTATGATAAACATCTGGTTGGTCGCCACAAGAAGCAAATTCACTAAATTTTGGGAACTGAGAAGCCCTTACATCTTTTTCAAAAAGTTCATTCACAGTCTCCATAGACTCTTGAGAACTTGCGAAACTAGCCCAAAGAAAATCTATATCTTCCTCGGTATGAGAGCCATCTTCATTATTAAGGGCAAAATAATTACCATAGCTATAGCCAGTTCCGTCATACTCACTTGCCATTACAGCTTCTGTATAACCTGGAAGAAATGCAACGGCATCGTCCATGGTCCCATTTTCGTTATAGTTGCAGTGGTAAAACTCACTGTAAAAATATCCATTTTCATTTGGCTCACCAAACTGATCTCCATTAATTGGAAAAGTTGCATCAAAAGCATTTCTTCCCTCACCATCACAAACCATGACATTGGAATATTCTTCTGTCCAAGTAGCGGCAGCTTCATTCTCAACCCATTCAGCCCACACTGAATTAGCTTCTTCCTGAGATGTCCACATTAACTCCCACCACATTGTTTCACCAAAAAGATTTTTATCGCCATCTGGAACATAACCCCATGCGCCGTAAAGTGATTCTGCTGTGATTAATTTTTGCCAGTCAGATATCATTTTTGTCATGTTTTCTCCATTAAAATCTGGTCCTGCTGTGCAAGCCATAAATTCAATATATGCCATGCTTGAATCTGAAGCTTCTGCTGGTTGATTGTCAGTTTCCATTGAACAGCTAACAATAAAAAATGCACCCAACATAATTCCAAAAATAGATTTTTTAGTATTTGTCATATTTACTCCTATTAGTATTATTTATTTTTCTTTCTTTGAAAGCCTTTCATCAGAACTCTATGATCTGAGGTATAAGCCTTCATAGCTTCCTTTAATTCATCATTAGCATTTCCAAGGACTTGGAAATCTCTAACAATTAGAGTTTCTAGAAACTTATCTCTATGCGGTGCAGTTGCAAAAGCATTCATATGGAAAATTGCATCTTCATTTGAATGGTAAACCTCCATCAAAGAAACTTTTTTTCTATCATCAGATATCCAATACTTATAATACATAGTTTTTGGTTCGGTCTTTTTTACTGTATCCACAAGATAGTCAACGAAATCATCGAGACCCTCAGACTTTCCTTCGGCTACATCAAGATCTAAATAAAAAATTATTGGATTTGATTGATGATGCATACTGAAAGCAAAAAATGGCAACATCAACGCTATTAAAAAAAATTTCTTCATAATATACTCCTCATGTGTAACCATACTATGATCAGAAAATTATTTCGATTACTTTATACAAATTTAAAATAACTAATAATAAATGAAAGAAGCAAAAAGTTTTATTAAAAAATGGCATGATCTTGTCGGTACCGACAATATAGACCTCTTAAAAGCAATCATTGATGAAAAAGCTGTGTTTTCGTCACCAGTTGTTTTTACACCAATGGTTGGAAAAGATATAACTGTTATGTACCTTCACGCTGCTGGAAATTCTTTCAATATGGAAGAGTTTAAATATACACGAGAAGTCCATGATGGTATGAATTCAGTTTTAGAGTTCGAAACATCTATTGATAGCATATCTGTAAATGGGGTCGACATGATTCAATGGAATGAACAAGGCAAAATAGTAGACTTTAAGGTAATGATAAGACCATTTAAGGCAGTCGAAATTGTAAAGCTAAAAATGATTGAATCGCTAGAAAGATTGAAGCAAGAATCAAATAACTAAAGGAAAGCAAAGCAAACTGCAATTGCTTCCCAAATTAGTTAATTACTTGATTATTATTTTTCTTTTGGACGAGATTCATTAACAACAATGCTTCTGCCGTCAACTTCAGTTCCGTTGAGTGCTTCAATTGCAGCTTCAGCTCCATCTTCCATTTCAACAAAACCAAAACCTCTTGAACGATTAGTCATTCTGTCAGTAATAATTTTCGCTGAAGTCACAGTGCCGTGTTCTGCAAATAGATTTTCAAGATCTTGATCGCTTAAACCCCAAGATATGTTTCCTACGTATATATTCATATTATCCTAATATTTAAAAATGACTATCTTACATTGATTATGCAAAGAAATGTAAATTATTTTCACAGGAATAGTGAAAATTTAAAAAATCATTAACCACCAAGAATACAATCAGGATTTGAGCCTCTATCTATTCCTTTAAGGTAATTCATCTTCCATCCTTTGTCTTGAACATTAACCCATTGATATTCAGCTCGTCCTTCAAATAAAACTTCTTTTTGTTTATTAAACCTTGTGAAGTCAGCACAAAGAAGATACGAGTTATCACTTTGCCTTTTTATCGTTACATCGCCAGTAACACTATATGCATATCCTTCTTGGATAGTTGCTTTCATAACTTTATATCTTTCAACCACATCTTTTCCTGTTTCAGCAATTGTTTCATTACTTGCAAAATTAACAGGTGCTTCAAAATGACTGGCAATTCTAGGAAAGTCATTTTTTATAAATGCTGTGTTGTAATCGGAATATAGAGTTTTAATCAAACCTACATTTGCTGCTTCTACTTCTTTATTTAACAACTCTACTTGTTCGTTTAATTTATCATTTTGAATAATATACACCGTGATGAATATTGCTAAACAAACGTTGATTATTGTTTGCATGTGTTCTTTCATTAGAACCAACCCTGCAATCTGCCAATCATTCCGAATATTACTCCTAGCAAAACTAATATAATTGTTGTTTTGGTATCTATTTCCATAATTTTTCCATTAAAACTTTATTTTAATATTCTGCCACGAATTAATTTTTTTTAAAAACTTATCTAGTAGCTTCTATTTAATTATGGATATTTAGTCAATTATATTTCTATTTGAAAGGTATATTTCAATATTAGCTGAATCATTAACCTTTAGGGGGAATAAAATCAAATCATGAGTTCCGTTATGATCAACATCATATAAATAACCCTGAGAGTCATCTTCGAGACTAAAATTAGGCCAAGTTGAAGTATCTAAATTATAATATCCGTTAGGGGAATTAATATAAATTTCAGGTACTCCTTTATTATTGAGTGTTTGTGTATTCCAAGTTTGACTAAATACTTGTGCAACTAAATCTTTTTTCTCATCGTTGTTAACATCAAAACAATCAAAAAAATTAAAATTATGATTTATCTCTTCGCCATTTATTTTGATATCTTTTTCATGGAGCTCGTTATTAATAATCTCAAAAAATGTAAATATAAAAACAGGTGAGGTTTCTGCCTCTGAATAAAATTCATTTTCAACTATATCTCTATTGATTGGTTTACTTGCACTAATTGCAGCAACAATTAATTGATCTTTTTTGCACATTTCTGAAATTATTCCATCAAAATAATATTCTCCTCTTATCTTATAGACTCCTAGTTTTTGATAAATTCCCTTACCAGCATTATTCCAGTTTTCAAAGTTAACCTTAAAAGTCTCGTCATTCATAATTGATGAAATAATTACATTGTTTTTTACAAGTTCAAGGCCCTGACTGTTTTCTTTTCTAGTGCTGTTAATAATAAAATCATCGAAAACTAAAAAACTTGCAAAACTTAAATGATTATATTTATCACTTATATCAATCCAGTCATTATTTTCATATTTAAATGATTGAGAAGTATGTCCACCAAAAAGAACTTCGTTATTTTTAATTTGAACAGAATG
>CETK01022644.1_pt1 | contig 15952 bp, 2 predicted proteins | sample 361431 | NCBI WGS metagenome assembly CETK01 (sample SAMEA2622452, study PRJEB7988) | marine metagenome | biome: marine biome (ENVO:00000447); feature: surface water layer (ENVO:00002042); material: "saline water (ENVO:00002010), including plankton (ENVO:xxxxxxxx)" | depth 5 m | reverse complement strand
TTATAGCAGCCATTTGGACAGAGATTTTTCTTTATTTATTAATGATTTGATCAAGGAGTTCTATAATCCTTATATTTAAGTGATTGGGATCTTCTTACTACCATAGAAGTAGAAATTCCACCTGTTCCACCTAAAGTATATGCGTTATAAGTATTACTTTCAGATCTGGAGGTTAAATTAATTTTACCCCAACTATATGATCCAAAGTAATTACCAGTTTGAATACCAGCACCATTGAAAGATGGCCATTGACCACTCCAAGTATTGAAGTTGGTTACTTTAACAAACACCCTATTAAGATGAGTTGTGCCTATTCCAACCCCCGTAGTTTCAACTCCAGTTGGAGCTTGAACTATTTCATAATTATTAACTTCATAAACGTTATTTAGGAATTGAGTTCCAACTCCAATAACAGCACCACCAGTATCTACAGAATTAATTGATGTAGTTGCAACACCAACTGTGGAATTATTAACTATAAAGAAATCACCAGTAGATATTCCACTAATAGTAACTCCAGTTCCAGCAATACTAGAATCTCTTAGATCTGATGTCAGAGGAATATGTAAATCAAATATTAACTGGTAGTTAGTTGAACCAGCTCCAATTGTAGTAGTACCAAATCCAACAATAATACCAGAATCACCTTGATAGTAATCAACTTTATTTTCTTCTTCAGTTATTGTTGGAGGACTTATAAGAATCGCTGGTGGATTGGATGATGTATATCCTACACCAACACTTGTAATTGCAATACCTGTTATAGTACCATCAGCACCAATTATTGGTGATCCAAAAGCAGTTGTGGATGTTGAACCAACACCAACTTCATTTCCACCTATTGATGTTGTAGCAAAACTAACTGTAGCAGTGCTATAACCAACACCACCAGTAGAAATAGCAACAGAAGAAATTGTTCCTAGACCAGATACTATTGCAGTACCAGCAGCACCAATTTTATCTTCTTGAGAATCAAACTTAACTTTTTTCTGGAAAGCAAAATCACTATCCACTAGTAAAGCAGGAAGTTGATTAACTTCATCTTGCGGATCAAAGTATGGTCTTGCATTTTCTACATAAATGACTGTTGATCCTATTCCAACAGATTTGATAATAGGTGAATAAGGATTGATAACAGGTTCATAAAGTTCCCTATCTTTACCTACACCTTTTTCATTAATAATCCTATCTTCAGTTTGTCTGCACCAATTAATTGGTCTTTCTAAAGTTGAATCACTACTATTACCTGGACCATAATATGGTGGAGTAGAAACACGATCTGTAGAATCTACACTAATAGGAACTCTAGCAACTTCTTGCAACCAATTATCTTGAGATATTAAGCGTCCAATAGTTAAGTCATCACCTGGTTTTACAGTCTCTATAACCTTTCTATCAACAACGTCTTGACCACCAGTTCCCTTATAAAAAAGAATTTCAATTGTATCACCTTTCTTAGGTGCTTCAGTAAATGTGATTACACTACCACCAGGGAATTTGTATCCTTTACCAGGAACTTGAGGGATGTTATTAACAAATACTAAAAGGACATCTTGAACATCAATCTTCGATCCTTTCTTGGCAACAATTGAAATAGAGGCATTATTAAGTGTCAATTCAAACTCAGTTTTACTTCCATCAATATATCTTTCAATATTGTCAAGAACTTCTAATTGACCAACAGACCATCCAGTAAACTCATCACTAAAGACTTTTTCAATATCAACTACAAACTCTGTGAAAGTTTTGCTTGGATCAGTTGGAATACCTGTAGTACCACCAATAGGAACAGTTAGTTTCTCAAGGTTACCATATCCACTACCAGTATTTTGAATAGTGAAACTAATAACACTAGAACCTTGTCCAACAACTATATCAATTGTAGCATTTGTTCCAATTCCAGCAGATGTATCACTATATTCTAAAGGAATATTACTATAAGATAATGGATCATCAAAGACTACTTTATTATATCCATTTACATATCCACCTCTAGCATAGATGTGATTTCTAGTTGATATTCCAGTTTGAGTTTCAAATGTCTTACTATCAATAACACGTAGAACTTCACTTCCATTTGCTGCAACATCAAATTTACTTGCTGAATTATTATTCAATCTAGGAGCTATGATGGCAGATTGAACAGAACCAAATCCAACATAGTGACTTAGAACTGTTGATATACCAACATTAACTTCAAATTGAGTAGTGCTATTAACAGATGTAACATTAGTTCCTGTATAATAAGGATCTGGTTTTCTTGGATACTTATGAACAGAAGCATAACTATCTTTAGAACATCTGAATGATAGAGACTCTGTAGAAAGTTTTATACTTGTTCCAGTTGTTAGACCATGTAATGCACCACCACTACCAAGTGTCATCGTCAAAATACCTGATGATGCACTGTATACAGCAGTAGAAATATTGTAATTAACTATTGTTGATACACCAACATTAAGTGAGAATGTATTTGTTGTAGTAGCAGTGATAGTTGTCGTTCCAAATCCTACAATTGGATCAGTAGCACGAGGGTATGGATGTAATGATGAAAAATCATCCATTGAACATCTAAAGACTATACTGCTCTGAGCAATAGAAACAACGTTAGATGTAGTAAGACCATGATTAGCAACAGTAACCGTCATGATTCCACTAGGACCATCATAGATCGCATTTGATGGTGTATATCCTAATCCTGTATTTGCTTCAGTTATTGCACCAGAATTTGCACTTACAAATCTATGATCATAATCTCCTCCACTAATGACAGCATTATCTGTAGCACTTACAAATTGATGAGTAGATTGATCACTAGCACCAGAGTATCCAACATCAATTGTTATTGTAGTATTAGATGTACCAACAATAGATATTGAAGTATTATATGCTCTATCTTCACCTCTTGGATAGTAGTGGATATTTGCTCCAGCATCTAAAGCACATGTAAATCCTAATCCACTAAAGATTACAACACTCTTCTGACCAGTTGTTGAGAATCCATGAGCACCAACTGTAGTAACTGTCATGATACCAGTTGCTGTTCCATAACCAACAGTAGCAATTCCAAGAGCTGGAGAGTAATCACAAGTAAAGGCAATACCCGATAATACTACTTCATCACCCGATGATAATCCATGATTAGTTTGAGTAGTAATTGTAGAAATACCAGTTACAGAACTATATCCAACATTTGCTACTTTTCTAGGTGAGTAGAATATATGATTAGCATTAGTAACAGCAACCCCTGTAATACTACCAGTTGTTATTTGTGCTGTGCCAATACCTATAACATTAGTACCAGGACGACTAATAGTTTGTATACCAACATTAACCGTTTGAATACCTGCTCTATAACCTGAACCAGTATTACCAATACTAATAGACTTAATAGTACCACCAGCAGCAACAGTAACTGTTCCACCTGCAGCCACTAAAGGTTGATATCCAAATCCTTCACTAGAACCTACAGAAACAAGTATTCCACCTTTAGGAAGATTTCCTACATTTACATCAGTAGTAGAACTTGCAGTACCAGTAAATGCAATTGTTGTTACACCAACAGTCGCATCTTCAATAATACTATATTCGTTAGTAATACCTTGCCCATCTATATTTGGAGTTTGGAAAACATCATTAATAAGAATAATAGCATTATCAGTAACAATTCCCGAAACATCAGACCCATTTGATTTTAATATAAAGTCTGATGCTTGTCCTGTAAATTGAGAAGAAATGCTATCAAAAATATAATTCCTATAATATGGTTCATTTGCTGTATCAGGAACACCAGAACGCATAAATGTTCTTCCTTCAAAACTAGATCCTGTTGCAATTCCTACCCAATCTCTAGAATCTGGTGGATTGGTAGAAGTGCTTAAAGGAACATTACCATAAGGTGCTTCTACAAAGTTTAATGTATTATCAACAATATTATAATTACCATCTACTTTAGTAATTAAAGTTCCTGTACCATATCCCGCTAAAGCAGTTCCTGCCCAAGGTCTTCTAACCCTAATGAGATTATCATTACCTCCCTGACCAATACTATCAATTCTAAGTATTTCATTTCCAATCTTAATTAAGTCTCCACCAAAGAATGATGTTATTCCAGAAAACTCTATAAGATCATCAGTAGTAAATACTTGATCTGCCAAATGAGTCGTTATTGCAGTAGATACAATAGGAGACTGAATAATATTATCTAAGGTAATTAATGCTTTCTTATTCTGATTAACAGCATTGAAACAGTGAGAAGTTCCAATACCTACACTTGTAATATCAACAACCTCTGGAACGGTCTGAAGTGCCTTAGAGACACTCTCTGCAAGTTTAATGGTTTCATCATCAACTTTAACTGCATATACTGTGCTTGGTAATAAAGTAGTTGTACCAATTCCAGCAAATCCACTCGTACTAGCAATTCCAAGTGCCATAGTATATCCAGTACCTGGATTTGTATAAACAAGCTCCTCACCAGTAACAAAGAAATGATTTGGAAGATTAATAGTATTATTAGTAGTATCAACTGTTCCAGTGTTACTACCATCAAATGGTTTTCTGAAAATTGGATCAGTTTTATGTGTTAATCCAAATTCTCTTAAAACACTGCTTTCTGTTCCTGTGTAATCACCAAATGAACTTTCAATAGTTCCATTATTAAAATCAATATTATCCTTTGTATCATCCTGTATTCGTATAGCATTCATATACACATTTACTTGTGCATTAATACTTGCGATAGGAGTAAAGAGTAAGGAAACAGTTCCTGCAGAAGATACTTTTGTTCCAAAAGTTCCTAATCCAGATGGAGAAACTCCAGAAGATACATTAGCAAATTCTACATCATATGTTTCTGTCGTAGATCCATCAACATAATCAGTAACTACAGCAAATTCAAACATAGAATAAACTTGGTTTGTTGCATCAGTAACCTGAATAGTTCCATAAGCAGATTCATAATCTGAAGGATATTCACCAATAGTAGTAATTCCTGGTGATGAAGAAGAATCAATAGCAGTTGTTCTAGATTCTAACCTTGCATGTTTAAGATCAACTGTTCCAATACCTGTAGAAGTAGAATCTGCCATACCAACAACAATGGTATTAATAACACCAGTTGTTCCTATACCCACACTAGAATTAGGAATAAAATCAACTTTTAAAATAGACCCATCAATATAACCACGATAAGTACCCAATCCACCAATTGATTCTGGAGTATTAACAGTTGTCAATCTTCCATACTCCATTATATCAACTTCATCATCATTATGAATAATATTCAATTGATTAAATTCATGCTCCTTACCACTAATATCTGGATTAATATTAATAATAACTTTTGCAGATCTATAAGTGCTTGCAATACCAACAATAGTAGTAGATGCAACCCCAGTGCCAATTGCAGCACTCTCCGAATCAACTAAAGAAGGACCAATAACAGTACTACCAGTACTTAATAAATTATCATCTAAATTGTAAGAAAGACTAGCAACAAAATAATCATTAACAGAATATTTTACAGGATAGAAATTTAATTGACCTTCACTACCAGAAATAGCAAAATCAAAATCTCCCTGATCATAAACAGATTCAACTCTTCCATATTGATTGATATATCCCTGAGTAGTATCATGAATAATATCAACGATCATCAATTGTCTTTGAGCACCAAATCTTTTATCCCTTACGTAAGTAATATACTTTAATGCTCTTCTTTCTGACAAACTAAATCTACTAATAGTAGAGAATCTTGTAGCTCTAGGATTACTATTAAAAGTACTACTAAAATCATCTATGGATACTACTCTATTTCCAATAGATTCAGAATAATCCTCAAGAATTCTACTTGAGAAAGTTATTTGGTCAGAAACAGAATCATCAACATTAATATCAAAAGAGTTTTCAGTTACTAAATCAAAATCATATACACAATTTAAATTACCAATACCATAAAGATCATTTACTACAGAAACATCAGATAATTCTGTAGACAATCCTACTCTAGCAGAAGAAGTTGATTCTAATTGATAATTAGAGAATTTTTTAAATCCTAATGTATGATTTAAAGTAGAAACTGGATCATCCCATGTTTCCATATCAATTCTAGAACTTACTGAATAAGAAAGATTTTGATAATAATCACTATCCTGTATTCTTTGAATATGTGTATTAAAGAATCCAGAATCAGTTTCCCATCCCCTCTCTACTCTTGAAGTTGCATTTAATTTAATGTAAGCATCAAAAGTTTTTATAGATGAAGCAAGTCCTTGAGTACCTGAAGTTAATCCTTTTATAATATCATTACTTACAAATCCATCTGTATTAGTAACCCTTAGAATACCAGTATCTGGATTCCAATTTTCAACATTTCCTCTAGTACTACTAATAGATCCAGTAACTATCTCATTTTCAGAAAAATCATTAGGTTTCAATTTAATATTAAAAGTGGGCATGAATTTCTGGGGAACAATTCTTCCAGAAGAATTAACAAAATCAAATGTTCCTGCTGACATACCAGGTGCTAATCCAGTAAAGTAATTGGAAAGATTATATGTAACTGTACCAATTCCCCCATAATTTTGATCAACTGCTGTTATTTCAAAAAGTTTATAATCATATGCTGAAGAATTATATCCTCTTGAAGTCGTACCAACTCCTACACCAACACCTTCTATAAAGACTTTATCACCAACAGCAATTGGGAATGTATCAGCAGTACTAAATCCAACAGATAATTGTACTGTTACATCATAATTTTCTGTATTAAACCCAACAGTAGCTATTCCAATACCATTACTATTCTTATCTGTAATAATTGTAGGTGGTGTATTACTAATACCTTTAGTATTCTTTAAAATTTCTATTTGTGGATTTCCTAAAGTATATTTTAAATCAGCATCTAAAACTGGTTTATCAGTTTTTCCATCAATAAGAATTAAATCTGGTGCAGAAATATATCCTCTTCCAAAAGAAGTTATTCCAATAGATTCAATAGACATTAAAGATTCTATTTTAATAATCTGAGGTAAAGCAGCATCAGGTTTTATAGTTGTATCTGATGGGAAATCATACCCAATATCTTTAACTTTTAATTTTTTAATTTTTCCAACTGAAGTACTCTTAGCTTCAATAATACACCCATAACCAATCTCACTATTAATTGTAGAAATACCAGGAAGATTATAATAGTTTGTGCCAGGATTGTTTATCTCAAAATCTGCAATTGCACCATATGCGGTTGGACTATCAGTTTCATAAGATACGAACGATGTAGTACCATATGAGGTTCTTTCAGGAGCATCTTTTAATGTATATGAGAATTGATTAGTTGCACCTATTGTTACAACTTGTTTACCATTATAAAGACTATCACTAAGTTGTATTTCATTTCCAGATAAAACTCCAATATCTACCGATATTTCCTTTTTAATAAGTGGTAGTGTGCTTTCAAAAACAGGATCTAAAGTATAATATAAAACTTCTGGAATATCTTTAGTAACAGATAAAGTCACTTTAGCATCAGTAGATACACCTATAGTTCCATTTCTTGTAACATTAAAAGTATTGGATTGTGGAGAAGTATCCCATTGTTTTGTTAAATTCTCATCAGTATAGAAATTAAATGCAAACGCTGGATAATTTGTAGTTTGTACATTATATCCCAAAGAGGAGTCTGTAAGATCAAATTCAACAGTAGAATTCTTATAGACTTTTATAGGTGGATTGATAGCATTTATTGTTCCTATAGAAGTACTAGTAATTCCAACTACAGATGGTTTTGGTTGTTTGGATCCAAAATCAGTTTTGCATAATTTAAAACTATCACTATCAACTTTTATAATGTAATAAATTTCATTATCAACCAAACCTCCTGATGGGATGGAAGATGTGTGAATTATTTTATCCCCAGTATTATAACCATGATCGTTTATTGTAATCGTATTAGTAGTAGTATTGATTCCAGAAGCAATAAATGATTTTGGATCAATTATCATTCTTCTATTATAATCATTATACTTAACACTAACTGTTGTTGTAAGACCAGAAACAACATTCATATAAACATTTTCATAGTTTAATAAACCATGAGTTTCACCAGTTGAAACTGTAGCAGTGACTTTACGTATTTCTCCAGTAATAACATCATAATTAGTCTTAAAGCTATGATAGACACCAGTACCTAAACCAGAGAAGAATACTGTTGTACTACCCCTCTGTGTGCTTGCAATACCTACAAAAGTACCTGTACTACCTAAACCAACCTTAACAGTAGATATGCCTATTAAGTCTTCAGTGATGGCAGCAGCATAAAGTGTTTGACCATTTGTTAATGTATTAATACCTGTATAAACAGCGTCTGATCCATCCCACCTAATATTAAGACCTTCTCCTTGATTGGGAGAATATGTCAATTTATCACCAGTCTTCAATCCATGATGAGGAAGATAAATTGCTTTTGTTTGAATAAACTTTTGAGTTAATCCAATTCCAGGATTACTGAATACAATTGTAGTACCAATACCAACTCCAGATCTTGTACCTAAACCAACAGAATCAACAGGATTAAAATAAACTTGCTGATTTACTCTATATTCATAATCTGAACTAAATCCAGAATTAATAGTAAGTCTTCTAGGTTTTTCAAGAATTTCAGAAGTTACTGTATGAGAAACTCCCGTAACACCATTAGCAGCTCTAAGAACTCTAATTCTAGAAAGAATAGGTTCTACATTTAATAATTTTAAAGTTTCTGTTCCTATTCCAAGAAGATCATTAGATTGAAGTTTTGATAAATCTCCACGAACATCAATATGAGTTACTATACCTGTAGCACCATCAGTACCAATAGCAACAGCAGTAGTTCCTAATCCAGTTACACTAAGTTTAGTGGAGGTAATTCCAGCGTTATAAACACCACCAATTTCGGAAGAAGTTGTAGATAATCCAGTAACTGTAATAATATCTCTATTAACCCATTCATGAGGTTCTGTAGAAACAATACTATAAATTCCTTTCTGATCTGATGGATATATTTCTATGTTGGTTATGCTACTAGTAGCAGCACTTACACTACTTACAGATTTACCAAGAAGTCTTGAAACTTTTGAAGCAGCATCTCTACCTTTAGTATTAATATTATCAAATATTACTTTATCACCAATCTGATAATTCCTACCACCCGTTTCAATTCCAATACTTTCTAAAACACCAGGTTGAGTTCCTACAACATCAATAGTTTGGGATAAATTATTTGGAAGAGGCATATATGGGTAATACGCCTTATTATTATAGATTAAATTATAAGGACTAGTATTTCTACACCATTTAGTATTTTCTAAATTATAATCATCTTGATTTGAGGATGTTAATAAATTAAAGTCATTTGGAGTTGAATAATAATTTTTACCTATTAGGTAAGGAAAAACTGGTAATTTAAATGTATTAAATTGTCCACCTTGTTCGGAACCAGAATCATCAATTGTCGCAAAGTATGCATAAGTTCCATTTGGATACTGTGGAGTAACGCAAAATCTTCCATTATTTTCATCTAAAACAGTTTCATCACTTACTGCTTTATATGTAAAGTCATCAGTAAAGAATCCTGCAGGAAAAACATTTAAAGGTGGTCTATTTTCCTTAATTAAAGCTTCTTCAACATACCCAGATTTCATCTGAGTTACTGTACCACCTGCTTTCTTTACATAACCATAAGGTCCATATATTGGATTACCATCGTATGCCCAACCAATAATTGGAGAATGATTATCTGATGGAACTTCTTGCCCATTAACTTTTCTTAAATCAGGTTCACCATATAAAGATTGACCCTCTTGATTAGTAGAATAAACAGTTTGTCTTAATTTTCTAGGAGCATATAAGTGATTATATTGTAGTTGAATATTACCATCTTTTATAATTCCATCATCATCAGAAATTTGTTGAGTTTGATAATATTTTTCAAATAAATTAACATTCCATTTTTGAGTATTAGAACGAGTTTTGCAATCCGATCCAGAATTTATAACTGATATTGATGTAGTATCCTGACTATATCCAGCTCCTTCATGAATTATATTAACAGATTCTAAAACATAATTAATTGTTGTTCCTATACCAACAGAGGATTCATTTCCATTAAGATCATGTATCTTTAAAATAGGTGTTATAACACATCCTACACCATCACCATTTATTTGTAAGTTTGGTGGGGAGTTATAACCAGTACCTTTATTTTCTACAACAACTTCAATAATTTTTCCACCACTAACAATAGGAGTTATTTGTGCATCAGATCCAGATAATAAAGTTACCTCTGGTTCTCTAACGAAATTAATAATTTCAGATGAACCATATCCAACACCATTATTTGATAGATGAATAGATGTTATTTCACCTCTAACTATAGGTTGAACTTTAAGTTCAAAAGTTTCAGACCCTACTGAATTAATACCAACATCTCCAGTAATACTTACACTAATATCTTGATAGTTAAAGGTATGAGTTCCAACTCCAATAGAAGTAAGAGATCTATACTGTTTAGTTTTATGATAGAAATCGCTAGCAGTTGTTCCTACTCCAACACTTGATAGATAGAAACTATCATCATTTTTCTTAGTAATATAAAAATCAGTATCAGTCGTAAGACCTGCTATTGGTGTCCCATCACAAGTATATTTGACAATTTCTCCAGATTGATAATCATGGTTTGTAATATTAATACAATTTAAAGATGTGTCTATACCTGAAGATGTAGCAGTTCTTTTTTTATTTTGATATCCACTCCCACCAGAAATTATATTGATAGATTCAACTATTGATTTTTTAGTAACGGATTTTATAAAGTGTTTACCTATTCCTTTAGATGTTAATGCAATAGTATTAATACCTGCAAGAACACCTGCTTCATCTTTATGAAGTCTAATGGTTGTTCCCCCAGTACCAACAAGAGCAGCAAAGTAAGTTGAACTGGTAGTTAACCCACCAACAACCTCTTGATTATTTGTAACGTATATAACTTCTTCTGCATTTTTTAATTTATGATATGTGGTAAATCCAATTGTAGAAGGTAATGAAGAATCTGTTTCAAGACCTATTCTAGGAGAATCTGATTCAAAAGAAACAGAATGCTCTATAGATTGCATATTTACAGAAACACGAGCTCCTGATCCATTACCACCAGTAATTTTTACTGTAGGTGTTTCTTGATAATCAAATCCTGGATCAATAATTCTAATATCTTTTAATTCTCCTTCTACAGCAACGTATCCAGTTGCTCCAGTTCCAACAGAATCTTTAATATGTAAGAATGGTGGGTTAATTACATCATAATTTCTTCCATTTGCAAGAACATCTATACTCTTAAGTTCTCCATAATGAACCTGATCAAAAGATTTGTAATTTAATATTTCTACACCATTTACCAATATACCAGTATGACCAGGTGTAGTTTCATATAATGTGCCTGTATTATCTGGTGGGCATACTTCTCTTAATATTTTTTGAGAGGTTAAAGTTTTATTATTAAATTTAAATGGTGATATTTTATTATCAGTTACAATACCAGTTCTTGATCCATCATTATCAATATTGATAAATTTTTCATTATAAAGATCTGAACCACTTTTTGCAAATTTAAGTGTTGTTTCATTTATCCTCTTTACAAAATAAAGACCCTCATCCATCAAAGATGATTTAACAACAAAATTATCTATAGATGTTTCACTAGTGGGATCCACATAAGCATCATTAATTATCTGTGGTGTATAGTAAATCGCATCACCAGTATAGAAACCATGATCAAAAATAGGAACTCCAGAAGGAGTAGTTGTTGCATTTGTTATGACTTCATATTCATCACCACTAAAACTTCCACTAAAGACAATTTTACCATCACTAACACCAAGTGACTGAGATCCATAAGTTGGAATAGATGGAGATGCTATTAATAATTTTTCAGTATTCTTTTCTTTATATACATTTTGTATATTTGTAGAATATGAAGATGCCTCTGGAAAATTTATAGCATTTGATTTTAAAATTTGCCTTTCTATTGTATAATCCAAAACCCTATTAATTTCACCTTGACCTTTTATAATAAAAGATCTTGAAGATGTTAATTGTGTTATATCTGATACTGGTAAGTTTCTACCATCACTACCAACAAGAACAGCAACGGATTTATCTCCAACTTTAAAATCATGATCAGTTGTTAAAGTTATTTCATAAGTAAAATCTGATATATCTTTAATATCAATTTTTTCAACCTGATATACAGCAGCAACATTATAAAACCATTCTTTTACTTTAAATCCAGTATCCCCAATCCCTAAAGTTTTTATTTTTACAGTATCACCTTTTCCATAAAGACAATTAGCATCGTTATAATCAAGAGTGTCTATAACTGATGTAATTCTTACTTCAATTATTTCATCAAAATTTACAACAGATTTTCCATATGCAAAGGTATTAATACCAATAGTTTCACCACTTAAAATAGTCTTTCCAATTCCAGTAAGTCCAAAAAATTGAGTTAAACTTTTTGACGTATAAGAACTAACACCTACAGTATTATCAATATATTTGAAATATAATTCTCCAATAGATCCAAACCCAACTGTTGAGTCTACATCAACAAAAGTAATACCAGCACCCACCTCTCCAATAACTCTTGTTCTAGGAGGAGTAACAAAAGTTCCATATGTAGCACCATCTACTCTAGAATCTCTATTATATCCAGCATCAATACTTAATTTATAAAATGTAGTTCCAGCACTAACATTAATTGGTTCAACATGAGTTATGGGAGCATATGCTTTCTCAATATTCTCTCCTTTATACGCATCTTGATATAATGTAGATAACTCAAGATTCATTGGATCACCAGATATTGGCTCTACAACAAAATCTTTAGTAATCTTATAATCTGCATTAGATGGTGTAAAAAGAAATTCAGATGGTCTTATAATTTTTACATTTTCATTATATAAAGCTTTAAATAAAATCTCAAAACCTCTATCAGTACCTTTACTTAAATAAAAGTCTTTTGATTGTTTTATAAAAATATTTTGATCTAGATCTGATGATAATTTTCTTGATTCAAATCCAGGAGTAAGTTGGTGTTTAGTTTTGACTAAAAATTCTTTAAGAAAAAGAGAACTGAGATTTTGTATAGAATCTCCCTTATCATGCTCTTGTGCAGATGTAGATTCAAATACTAATTGTTCTGGATTAATATCACTTTTATATGAACTAACTCCTACAAAACCTCTAACACACCCAGTAAAAGCAAAAGTAGTTATTCCAGTATATGTAATAATTTCATTATTAATTTTCAACAACCCATAAGAATTTGGAAATCCCAAAGTTCCTGTTGGATTCTTTTTCATATCAACTTGAATGGTGTCATTAACAACACCTATAGAAGCACCTAATCCAACATGGTCAGTAAGACCAACCTGTTCACTAACTTTTGTATATTGATCAATATTCTGAACCAAGTCGATTGGTCCACCTTGATATTCCTGTCCTTGATAATATGACTTTAAAAATTCAGCAACTAATGGATAGTCTGATCTGACATATCCAGGAAGCTGATTTTGAACGACGTTATTAAACTGAATTCTTTTTGTAGACATTTTATATGTTATTCTATCTTAGTAGGTTGAAGAACTTATCATGCTTAATATTTATTAGTAACCACCACCAGTAGAACCACCAGTAGAACCACCAGTAGAACCACTAGTAGAACCACTAGTAGGACGTGCTGTGGTTGTGGTAGGAGTTATAACAGATCCTGCTGTTATAGCACCATTACGTCCACCAGGACGAACTAAACTGCCATTCGCATAACTTGAAGAAGTAATGTAATTAGAACCAGAAGGATCTAATCCAGAAGCAATTTCATCAACAACCATTTCAAAGTTACTGTTATTAATATCTAGTTGCAAATAAAGATCCTGTAATCCAATAACATCATTAGAAAGAGGACATGCTGATATTTCAATAACAGTTTGACCATCTTTTATCATTCCAGATTGTATATTAATTGGATTAAGAGTAACAACCCCTTTCTTATAATCAATTGTTCCAACATTTCTTTTCAAAATAGTAGGAGATGTTGAATCTATTGAAGGAACAGAAAATAAGAATAAAGATCCATTTAACTTATTTGTATTGGGAATATCCGCAATATAAACATCACTCAATATTCCAGCTATTCTAAATGCAGATGATTTAATATTATAACCACCCATTCTTTTAATATAAAATTCATTACCAAAACCAATAGAATATTCTGCAAAAGAATTTAATACAACTCTCAAATCCCTTCTCATAATGATTGTTGTAATATTAGAAGTTACAGATTCATTACTGTTATCAATAAGAGATAAGAACTTACTATATTTAAATCTAGCACCATACTTATTCATCTCAGTGGATTCTGCATACTTGTTAGCATTATTTTGAATAATACTAGAAACAGATTCTGCAGATTCTGCAAGATTTGAGTTAAAATATACTTTTGAATCTGCTTCAAGGTAAAGATACTTTAAATCAAGTATTTCAGGGACAATTCCTGCTACTGCATACTTCTTTAATTTCAATTTTAACTGTTCTTTGACCAAATTAGGAAGAAAATCACCAGTTTTGGGTTTTATGCTAATAAACACTTTTCCAAATTGTGGTGGAATTAGATCTTCACCTCCAAAAACAGAAATTGACTCTGTTTCGGGATAAATTTTTGCTGGAATTAGTGATTCATAGTCATTTGCAGTAATTGCTCTGTTTTGAGAAGCATAAATTCGTGGAGCAAATTTTCTAACTGACTCTACAGACTCAATTGTCTCTCCACCCGAAGCAACTATGCCAGTTGTAAGCAAAGAAATGCCAGTTGTAACATTATAAGTGTTTGCATTACGTGTATATTGAATTCTTCCTGAAAAATTGAAAGAACTTACTCCATTTGCAGCATCACCACTAGAAGTTATGTAATTAATTGTTATAAAATTACCATCTTCAAGTGCTTTTCCAAAAATTCCATCTCCAAAAAATATTTCATACCTTTCATCTTCAATTTCTTGTAAAAAATAAACTTTTGACTCAGATTTTACGTCAAAAAGACTATCTTGTGAACTATATTTCGTTTCTGTTGCTGAAGCTTCGGTTGGTTTTACTGAAACTGCGATTAAATCAGTATCAACACCAATATTTGGTAAAATAAATTTCTGATTTGGTACTCTTGCTGAATAAGTATAAGTTTGAGTTAATAAAGTTCCCTCATAAACCTCAATATCATCAAAAGTTGCAATTCCGTTTAAAACAGGAACAGTAATATCACTTAAAATTGAAAAAATAAAAGATTGCCCACCAAATGCATTTGCCGATGCTGCAACTGGACCCTTCTTAAGAGTCAGAGAAGCAGGTATAGGGGTAATTCCACTAGTATCAATAAAGAAAGATACTGTTGCCCGTGCTGCTTGCCTTGGGCGTGGTGTATAACCTATGTTTCTTGCTAGTGAAACTATGTTTTTTCTTAAAGTTGCAGTATCGATGAACACTTCATTCGTTACCATGTTGGCATTGTATGAAGTAATGTAGGTATTATATGCTAAAACATCTAAAATTGTTGACAGGTTAGATCCCTCGAAGTCATAATCCGTGAAATTCGAGTTGGATTTAAGATATTCTTGTAAAGTTGACTTAACTTGGTCAAAATCCAAGTTAGAAAAATTGGCTAATGGCATCTTTATCTACTAGATTGCAAAACAAACTGTAATTCTTGTGTTGGAATCTCTGATCCAATCACATCATATGTAATAGTTACATCAAAACTGTTGTTTTCATAATTAGGAAATGCTCTTACATCATCTACTTCTACCCTTGGTTCGTAATTATCAATTGATTGACGAATTTCATCAACAATAATGGTAGCAGTAATCTCATCTAT
>CETK01140747.1_pt1 | contig 15969 bp, 12 predicted proteins | sample 361431 | NCBI WGS metagenome assembly CETK01 (sample SAMEA2622452, study PRJEB7988) | marine metagenome | biome: marine biome (ENVO:00000447); feature: surface water layer (ENVO:00002042); material: "saline water (ENVO:00002010), including plankton (ENVO:xxxxxxxx)" | depth 5 m | reverse complement strand
ATACCAATTAGTAATTCTTTATCTATTAATAGGTAGTCAGCAGATAAAAGAATAGAACCATTTTTTACTTCATTTTTTGTAAGTGTGTTGTACTGATAACCAAAACCAAAAATTAAGTCAGGTAATCTAGCCGACCTGGCAAATGGATCGTGATTTTTTTGACCATTCAAATTGACAAAACAAATAAGTCCCAAAATAACTGTTTTAGTGATAGCACTAAGATTTACCATTTGAAAAAATATTTGCAAATATACATTTAGGAAAATTAAAATATTATCAAGTCTTAGCTTAAAGTAATTTTAAAAAAAATTGTCAATATTTTAAATTAAACATAACTTTGAAAAAAAATTGAATGGGTGTTGGAGGTATTGTTTTAGGTTCTTTTTTCCTGTGTGTTGCGTTATTTATTCTAGCAGAAATTAAAGAAAGATTTTTCTAAAAAAGTTGATAGCTTTTAAACTTAGCTTTTCAAATCAAAAATTATGGATTGGTATTTTAAAAACAGGTGGTGGATATGGTCGGTCACTGGAGTTTATCTAGCCTACAGAATTTTAGTTTCAATTTATTTTTAGAAAAATCGATAATTTTAAATTTAGTATTTTGAATAAAATTTTATCTTTCCTTGTCTCAGCTCAACTTGCATACTGTCAAATTAACCCTTTAGATGTTGAAATAGTAAGGGACAAATTTGGAGTGCCTCATATTTTTGGTAAAACCGATGCAGATGTAGCTTATGGACTTGCTTGGGCCAATGCAGAAGATGACTTTGAAACCATTCAAAGTGTCTATCTTGCTGGTAGTTCTATGTTAAGTAAAAGAATTGGAAACAAAGGAATAGGTGCAGACTTTTTAAGCCAGTTTATTGGTTCGAGCGAACTATTCGATTCACTTTATGCAAAAAAAATTAGTCTAGAATATAAAAAGATAGTTGAAGCCTATGCTGACGGTCTTAATAGCTATGCAAAAAAATATCCTGAAGAAATTTTAATCAGTGAACTTTTCCCAATTACACCTAAAAAGATGATGCTTTATGCACAGCTGCAGCTATTCATTTCTTCAAGAGGAGACTATTGGATAAAGAAAATATTGAATGATGATATTCGATATGAGGTAAATTTTTCAAACGATCGTGGTTCCAATGCATTTGCATTTAATAGTTCAAAAACAAAAGACGGAAAGACATATCTAGCAATAAACACTCACCAACCACTTGAAGGACCAGTATCGTGGTACGAAGTTCATTTGTGCAGTGAAGAAGGGACGAATATAATAGGTGCTTTGTTCCCCGGTTCACCCAACATATTAATTGGTGCAAATAAATATTTAGGTTGGGCTCACACTGTAAATTACCCCGATAAAACTGACATTTTCAAATTGGAGATGGAAGATAAAAAAAAAGGATACTATAAATTTGATAATGAAGTTTTAAAACTTAACATCTGCAAAGCAAAACTTAATTATAAATTACTGGGCCTATTTAACCTTAAAATAAATAAAAAATTTTATAAGAGTGTATATGGTCCAACTTTAAAAAATAAAAAGGGTTATTACTCTATAAGAACCCCTTCTTTGTTTAACATAGGAGCGCTTGAACAGTGGTGGAAAATGAGTAAGTCTGAAAATTTTACGGAGTTTTACAATGTTTTAAAATCTAAGCAAATCCCCGGATACAACATTGTCTACGCAGATAAAAATGATACCATTTTTTATATATCCAACGGTCTTATTCCAAAAAGAATTAAAGGATTTGATTGGAAAGAAGCAGTTCCAGGAAATAGTAGCAAAACCCTATGGAAGGAAACCTACGATATTGATGAATTACCTCAGGTGATACAACCATCATCCGGATATGTTTACAATGCTAACCACAGTCCATTTCTGTCCTCTGATGAACAAAATAACCCGGATATAAATGAGTTTTCAGATGAAATGAATTTTGAAACTTATGATAATAACAGATCTAAAAGGATTAAAAGTTTAATTGACTCTTTTGATAAAATTTCCTTTGATGACTTTAAAGCGATAAAATATGATAATCAATATCCCAAACCTTACCATTTTTCGTGGATGGATATTAATCATTTAGATAAACTAAAGAGTAAAAGTTTTCCTGATATTGCAATTCTAATTGAAAATCTTCAAAATTGGGATAGAAAAGCTAATGTTAGCTCAATAGGAGCTGGTACGTTTCTTATGCTTTATCATAGGCTTTACAAATACTATAATAATATCCCAGAACCTAAAATTATTTCACCAGCTGTTTTAATTCGAGCTTTAAGAGATACTAAGAACTATATGATGAAACACTTTGGAAAATTAAATATACAGCTGGGTGAGTATCAAAAATTAATTCGAGGAAATAAAGAACTCCCTTCATTTGGATTACCCGATGTTGTAACGGCAATGCATTCAAAAAATTATAAAGACGGAAAAGTTAAAGTAGTTGCCGGGGAGTCGTATATTGAGCTGGTTAAGTTTTCAAAAAATGGAGTAGAAATTGAATCGGTTATATCTTATGGAAATTCGGAAAAGAAAGGGTCAAAACACTTTGATGACCAAATGGAAATGTATTTAAATTTCAAAACAAAAAAAATGACTTTTGATAAGGATAAAGTTTACAATGACTCAGAAAAGATATATAATCCAAAGTGATTATTTTGAAAATAGTTTATATACTTCCTCGTATTGAGGTATGATATTTTTGATGTCATATTTCTTGGCTGTATTATGGGCGCCTTTTCTCATTTTTTTTAACAAAATATCATCTTTTAAAATCTCAATTGCTTTTGACGACATTTTTTGAGTATCTCCAAGATTAAAAAGAAAACCTGAAACACCTTGCACATTTACCTCAGGGAGACCTCCTATGTTGGTAGAAATAATTGGCACCTTTAGCATCATAGCCTCTAGTGCTGATAGTCCAAAACTCTCTATTTCGGACGGCAAGAGAAATAAATCGGAATAACTTAAAATATCATATACTTGATTGCTGTTACCGAGAAATTTTACTTTCTCGATTATACCCATTTCTTTGCATCTTTTCATGCATTTTAACCTATCGGGCCCCTCACCAACCATGATTAGTTTTGATTTAACTTCTTTCTGAATTTTATAAAATATATCTATAACATCTAAAGTTCTTTTTACTTTTCTGAAATTACTTACATGAGAAATTATTTTCTCATCATCAAGAGCAATAAATTCTCTATCAAATTCCTGTTTATGATTCAAATGCTTCGAAAAATCAACAAAATTAGGAATCACCTTTATTTCCTTATTTATATTAAAAAGTTTCTTTGTTTCATTTTTTAAATCTTCGGAGACAGAAGTCACAAAATCAGAATTGTTGATGCTAAATCTTACTGCGGGTTTATAAAATGGATGCTTTCCAACAAGAGTTATGTCTGTCCCATGAAGAGTTGTAATAATAGGTATATTAATATTTTCAGAACGCAAGATTTGCTTGGTCATATATGCTGCATATGCATGAGGAATTGCATAATGAACATGTAAAAGCTCAATATTGTACTTTTTAACCGTATCTACTAATTTGCTTGATAAGGCAAGTTCGTAGGGCTGGTAATGAAAGAGAGGGTAATCTGGAACGTTTACTTCATGAAAAAACAAGCTACTGTTAATTATTTCTAATCTAACTGGTTGCTTGTAGGTTATGAAATGAACTTCATATTTAGATTTAGATAATTGCAAACCCAGTTCAGTAGCTACCACACCACTTCCCCCAAAAGTTGGGTAACAAACAATACCTATCTTCATTTAATATATAATTGATTCGTAAAGTAATTTCTGCATTCTAGTTCTAATATTTTGCTCAATTAACTTTCTATTATCCATTGACGGAAAAGTTCGGTTAGATAAAAAAACGAAAATTATTTCTGTTTCAGGATCAGCCCATGTAAAAGTACCGGTAAAGCCTGAATGACCAAAGCTATTTTCTGATATACCTTCAAAAGTCATTCCTCCGCCTTTTGGTTTTGGTTTATCAAATCCTACTGCCCTTCTATTTCCCTCATGTTTGAAATAAGTTTTATTAAACTTATCAAATGTTTGGTTTGAAAAAAAATTTAAACAAGAATATTCTCCTTTTTGAAGAAACATTTGCATTATTTTGGCAACGTCAAATGCGTTGGAAAATAAACCAGCATGCCCACTTACCCCACCTTTAATTGAAGCTGTCATGTCATGTACGTAACCTGTAAGTTTGTTTTGTCTAAAATAAGTATCAATTTCGGAGGGAACAATTTCACTTTCATCTCTATATTTAAGTGGTAGATAAAATGTAGATCGAAGATTTAAGGGCTTAGATACCCTTTCAATAAATAAATTTTCAAGACTTGTATTATATTTTTCTTCAAGTATATACTGCATAAATATAGTTGGTAAATCAGAATAATTTTCACCTTTTTTTAGAAGTCTCGAATCAATAAGACTTTTAAACTGAAGTTTTTCTAAATTATATTTTCCATATAATTTATCTGAAACCCGAATAGTAAACTTTTTTGATTCTTTGGGTCTATAATATTTTCTTGAAGGTCTTTGGCCTCTCCTCTTTAGAGTTTTTTTATAAAATGGTACCCATGGAATAATTCCTGACTGATAGGACATAACCTCCAAAAAGGTTAAATTTTCCTTATTAGTGTTTTTGAATTTTGGTGACAACGAACCTAAAGTACTGCTAAATAAAATCTCCCCTCTGTCAAATTCCTGAATCAATATCGGCAAAGTAGATAAGATTTTGGTTAATGAAGCGATATCGTAAACGTCAGATAATTTTACCTTTCTTTTTTTATCATATGTGTGATATCCAAAAGCTTTGTGATAAAAAACTTTTCCATATCTAGCTGCAAGAATTTGCATGCCAGGTGTTATCATTGAGTCTATAGCAACATTAGCTAAATAATCAATTTGTTTTAATTTTCTTGTGTTTATTCCAACATCGAAAGGATTAATAACATTAAATAAACTGTCTGTTTTTAAAGTTATACCTGAACCATATTTATATTTTGTGGAAATGCTTACAGGGAGCTTTCCAATGATTTTATTCTTACCGACAATTGATTGTGTAGCTGAATATTTAGCGTCCATGTTGTTTTGGTATCCTAATAGAACAGATGAAATTTTTTCCAAATTAATTTTTGAAAGATTATAAGGTTTTGTAAAAGTAACTAGGATTACTTTTCTTTTTGATGATAATGTTTCTATGATCTCTAAATCACTTTTTGAAAATTCAGAATTTACCCATGGAGAATCATTAGATTTTAAAAACGATATTATGAGAAATTCATAATCAACTTGATCATTTTGATCGTAATAATTACTTTTATTAATCTTAGAAATATCTAATTCTCTGCTAAGTAAATTGTAGAAGTCGTTGTCTTCATCTCCAAGGTTTAAATATCCTATTTTTTTTTGTTTACTTAATGGAATTGTGTTGTCATTTTTAAGCAACGTAATAGCATTCTGCATGGATTTTCTTTTCAAATAGTCATTCGATATTGAGTTTAATTTTGATGCCACACTACCCTCATCTAAAGATTTATAGTTATTTAAACCTAATTTATACTTCGCTTTAAGTATTTTTTTAACCGAGACAGAAAGCCTATCTTCTGTAATAATTTTTTTATTATATGCTTTTTTAAATACTTTTAAATCTTTTTCAAGATTGTCGGGGATTAACAATATATCATTACCAGCTAAAAATGCACTTAATGAAATATTTTTATATTTTTTAAATTCTGACACTCCCTTCATTTCAAGAGCATCCGTGATGACTAAGCCCTTAAAGTCTAGTTCTTTAATCAGCAAACTATCTACAACCTTTTTTGACAATGAGGAAGGGATGCCATCGTCTAGAGCTGGATAGTTTAAATGTCCGATCATTATAGAACTAATCCCTTGTGGAATCAATTTTTTATAGGGATAAAGTTCAACTGAATCAATTCGATTTTTATCAAATTTAACCAAAGGAAGATCGTAATGAGAATCTTTAATTGTTTCACCATGGCCTGGAAAATGCTTAGCACAGGTTAAAATACCAGCTCTATGCATTCCCTTCATCATTTTTAATGATTTTCGGGAAACGTTATCCTTGTCTTCACCAAATGAACGATTACCAATAATTGGGTTTAAAGGATTGGTGTTAATGTCAACAACAGGTGAAAAATTTATATTTATGCCAAGTGCTTTTAGCTGAACCCCTATTTTATATCCAATTTCTTCAATTAATTCATCATCTTGAATAGCCCCTAATGTCATATTCCAGGGGAACTTATTTATCGAATCATACCTCATACTGGCCCCCCATTCAGCATCCATTCCAGTTATAAGAGGTAATCTAGAATTTTTTTGTAGCGCATTGATCCAACCATTAGATTTTGAAGCTGAACCTTTAGAGAAAATTAATCCCCCAATGTAGTTTTCAATAATGTTTTCCTTTGCCTTTTCAAATGATTTCTGACCTGCAGCCGAAGAAATTCTAACCATAAACAATTGACCAATTTTTTCATCAATGCTCATAGTACTATATATGCTATCAACCCATTTAAGTTGCGCTTCAAAATTTTTATCTAATAGAGGATCTACTGAGGTCTGTGCATTTAAAATCAATCCACAAAAAACAAAAACATATAAAAATCTCATCTATTTTTTAATTTTAAAATATCTAGAATGCCAACTATTCATAGCTGGAACCTCCCACAAATTCAAATATTCTTCTTTATTTATAACCAAATTATTAAATACTGTGGTACTTGAGTTAATAGATTTAGATTTCACCATTTTAATAAAATCTTTTAGAGTTGAATATTCTATTTTTTTTGTTTTATCTCTATAATGAACATTCATTCTATCTAATAAAATCAAATCAAACTCCTTTTCAAAAATTTGAATAAGATTCATAAGAGCATCGATAGAGCAACCAGAGGGATTTTGAATATTTTTGTTAAGTGCAACTACAATAAATCTGTTGTAAGGTAATTCAAAACTTGCTTGAAGATTTTTATTATGTGATGTCCATTCTGAGATGAATTTAATGAGTCTTTCTTTAATTTTTACTTTTTTTTGAATATCTATCTCCTTGGAAGAAGGAAATATCCAAATTCGTGAATCTTTTGGTAAAAATTTAAAAGGAACTAACATTATAATCCTTTTGCTTTTTCAATTATTTGAGATATATCCATGACTGAGGTACTGTCATTTGAAACTTTATCCATTAATCCATCTGACAGCATAGTGTTGCAAAATGGACAAGCAGCAGCGATAATATCAGGATTTTTTTCAAGAGCTTGTTTAATTCTTATATCTTTTACATCTTCGTTACCTTTCTCAGGTTCTTTAAACATTTGAGCTCCACCAGCGCCACAACATAACCCTTTTGACTTGCAGCTTTTCATTTCAACCAATTCTGCATCAAGTTTTTTTAATATTTCTCTTGGTATCTCATAAATATTATTCGCACGTCCAAGATAGCAAGGGTCATGATAGGTTATTTTTTTTCCTTTAAAACTACCGTTTGGAATTTTGAGTTTATCATTCTCAATTAAACTTTTTAAAAACTCTGTATGATGTAAAACCTCGTATTTTCCACCAAGTCCTGGATATTCATTTTTGATTGTATTGAAACAATGAGGACAAGCAGTAACAATTTTTTTTATATTATAAGAATTCATAATTTCAATATTTCCAATTGCTTGCATTTGGAATAGAAATTCATTACCGGCCCTTTTTGCAGGGTCTCCAGAACAACTTTCTTCATTACCCAAAATAGCAAAATCTATTGTTGCGTTGTTTAAAATTTTTACAAAAGCTTTTGTTATTTTTTTTGCTCGCTCATCGAAACTACCTGAACAACCAACCCAAAAAAGAATTTCTGGTGTTTTTCCTTCTTTTACACAGTCAGAAAAGATTTTGACCTTCATACAATTTTAGTTACCACTATCGTCAAAAACTTCTATTTTAACTTCTTTTTCAATCAAGTCAGTAAATTTTCCGTTATATCTAGTAGCTTTTACAAGATGATTATCTATCCAATGATAATTGCCTCCTCTTGGTTTTCCCATAAGAAGACTATGGAATTTAAAACCGTGTTTATTTAACCATTCTTCAGTTACTTTTCTATGACTTTCGATTCTCGATGTAAAAAAACAAATTATATGGCCTTCGTGATACCAATTATTAATTGTTTTAAGTGCATCAGGATAATGTTTTGCTGTAATCATTCTTTCAGGCTCTTCGTTGGGAATATCATCGCCGATGGTCCCGTCGATGTCAATTAAATAATTCTTAACACCATCTGGTAACACCGGACTAACAATCTTTCCGTTCTCTACTTTTTTCTTTAAATCAGAGTTTTTTTCTTTTTTTTTCATTTTTCTACTTAGTTAATCCAATTGGTTCGATCTTGCTGGTTAAATGGCCATGGAGCCCCGTTATTTTCGATATTATTCATCATGTTATTTAAGTCAGAAGGAGCTGCAGATTTTTCTAATACAAGATATTGACGCATACTCATAATAATTGATAGTGGGTCTATATCTATTGGACAAGACTCTACGCAAGCATTGCATGAGGTGCATGCCCAAATCTCTTCAGTTGAAATATAATCCCCCAATAATTTTTTTCCGTCCCCTGTAAAAGTTTTTGGATTTAATCTTAATTTATCGGAAAATTCGGTTAGTCGGTCTCTAGTATCCATCATAATTTTTCTTGGGGAAAGTTTTTTTCCACTAATATTTGCTGGACAATCACTTGTACAGCGGCCACATTCTGTACAACTGTATGCATTAAGTAATTGAATCCAAGTTAGCTCTGTAACATCACTTGCACCAAATGTTTCTATTTCTGAAACATTATTGTATTCCTGATTATTATTATCATCCAACATCAATTTAACCTCAGATGTAACACTATCATTGTTTTTGAATTTTCCTTTGGACTCTAAATTTGCATAATACGTATTAGGGAATGCTAACAAAATGTGAAGGTGTTTTGAATAATAAAGATAATTCAAGAAAACAAAAATACCTAAAATATGAGTCCACCATGATAACCTCTCAAGTAATATTAAATCGTTAAGATTTAAATCTTGAAAAATTGGTACCAAAAACTGACTTATTGGATAACTACCTACTCTTACATAAATTTCATTCTGAGGGTGATTTAATTGTATTGTGTAGTCTGCACCATTCATGGTCAAAAACAAAGTCATCAAAATTATTTCAAAATATAAAATAAGATCAGCATCTAACTTAGGCCAACCTTTCATCTCGTCTTTAAAAAATCTTTTAATCTTTAAGATATTTCTTCGAATCCAAAAAATAAAAACTGAAACCAGAACTAAAAAAGCCAAAATTTCAAAACTGCCAATCAAAAAATTATAAAGCCCAGGAAAATATGATGAAAAAATTCTATGAGATCCAAAAATACCATCAATAATGATTTCTAGAAGCTCAAGATTTATAATTATAAAACCAACATATACCACTAGATGAAGAATTCCTGCAATTGGACGACGAATGATTTTACCTTGACCAAAAGCAACCTTTAACATATTTTTAAGTCTAAGCTTAGGGCTGTCAAAACGACTTTCATCTCTTCCCAATCTTATGTTAGCGATTATTTTTTTGAAATTATGAGAAAACAAGGAGATAGATAATATGAGTATTAACGCAAATAAAATATTGTCTATATATGTTATCATCATACAAATATAATAATTATGCTATGCAGGAATAATAAATTGTTTCTCTATTTTTAAAAAAATTATTATTCCCTTTCTTTCTTGCCGAATAAAGAAAAGTGTACATATCTTTTCGGGTTAGATTTTAAATCTATCAATAATTTTTCTATTGCGTAGGAACTATTTTTCAAGTTCTGATATAAACTGTCTTCATATAAAAGTTTACTAAACGTTCCGTTTCCACTTTTAATTTCTAAAAGAACATGATTAAAATTAGAGGATAATTTTTCAAAGTTGTAAATAGTTTTCTTTAAGTTGGTACTTGATAATGAATCTGTTATTTTATTTAAATTTTGACTAACCATTGCAAGATTTGTGATAATACTATTAATGTTTTTGTTTTGAATTTTAGAAATAGAATTAAATCTAGAAACAAGCTCATCAGTACTTTTAACTGCTGATGAAAGATTTTCTAGTGTGATTGAAAGATTATTTTTGCCCTCACTATTTAGAACATTGTTCACCCCAGAAAATAGTGAATCTGCGTTAGTTAAAACCTTTTCTAATTTTTTCTGAAGAGGAGCAATTTGTTGGTTCACAACATCTGTTAATCCTGGCTTAACTGAGGATTTTAATGTATCTCCCGATTTAAATTTTGTGAAATTATCATAAACCGGGTGAATAGCTATTGACTTACCTCCTATTAATCCAGCTTCGTAAAGCTCAGCAACACTGTTTTTAGAAAAAACAACATCATTCCTAATGGTAAAAGAAACAAGTAATTGAGACGAATTAGGCAAAAAATCAATCTTAGCTACTTTTCCAACAGAAAGACCATTGACTGTTACTTTGGTTCCAACTTGCAAACCTTCGACGTTTTCATACTTCGCGTATAGTATATTCTCCTTTTTAAACAAAGAAGTACCATTTAGAAAATTAAATCCTAACAAAAATAGAAATACCCCAAAAAATATGATAAGTACAGCTCTTATTTCTTTTGATAATGTCAACTTTTCAATTTGATATAAATTTAGGTATTATTTTTTTGATTAATTTTAATTAGCAAAATATTCTGATAAATCAATTCTTTTTTCATTTTTAAAGGCTACTATAAATGCATCCTTAAAACCAGCTTTTTCCGCTTTATTTTTAAGAATTTTAGCTTCATCATAACTTTTTACCTTTCCAAAGTAATATTTGTAAATTTTACCCTCCCTAGATTTTGAAATATTATTTAGGTTTTTAAAGTTTGTTTTTCTAATTGATTTTGATTTTAAACTAGCCAACAACTGTATTTTAAAAACTATGTCTTTATACTTTTTTTTATTATGAGTATCGTTTTTTTTAGTTTGCCCAAATTCAGCTATCTTTTTTTCATTTTTAAAAACTGATGAAACTAATTTATTCCTGTAATTTATAATCCCTTTAGCTATAGTTTCACTCATTTCTTTCTGGCCTTTTTTGGAATTTAGATAGGTTCCTTCTTTCTTATTAGTCAAAAAACCAAGCTCTACAAGAACACTAGGCATGTAAGTTTCTCTTAGAACTTGAAATCCAGCCTGTTTTACAGTGCGATCTTTTCGATTTAAATTTGTAACAAAACTTTTTTGAATAGTATTTGCTGCCTCTATACTTTGCTCAAGATAAGTTTCTTGCATTAAAACTAGGCTTATCACTGACTCAGGGTTATTTGGATCAAACCCTTCATAATTTGATTGATAATTTTCCTCTAAAAATATTACAGAATTTTCTTTTTGAGCTATTCTTAAATTATCAGCATTTCTATGCAAACCAAGCACAAAAGTCCCTGCCCCATAAACTTTCGGTGAAGTAAATGCGTCACAATGAATAGAAATAAATAAATCAGCATTAGAACGATTAGCAATTGCAGCTCGTTCATTTAGTTTCACAAATATGTCTTTACTTCTCGTGTAAATTACCCTAATGTTTGATGTGTTCTTAATATAATTTCCTATTTGTGTAGTGACTTGAAGAGCTATTTTTTTTTCTAAGAATCCATTTCCTGTATTGCCTGAATCGTGTCCACCGTGTCCAGCATCAAGCACAACAACGAAGTCGGATGAATTTACCTGAGAATAGCTATTCTTAAAGAAAAGAGAAAGAGTTGTAAAAAAAAATATAAAAATAATTTTTTTATTGATTTTAAACATTTATAAATAAAAGTTAAAAGAGATAATTTACATTAAAAATATAGTAATTTTAATGGTTGGATAAACAAAGTTTTTATCAATTTGCAAACAAAATACAATTATTTATCATTAAAATTCATATTACTTTTTATAGTTTTTTTTAGTGTTCATTCTCAAAATAATGACAAAAAATTAATTTCAATAAAAAAAAATGAAAACATTACTGATAGTATATTGAAGAGTAAAGACTCTATATCAGACAAGAAGGCATTAATTCTTGATTTGATTAAATATTCAGCCAAGGATTCTGTAAAAATTAATAAACAGAAAAATGAAATATTTCTCTACAACGAAGCCGTATTAGAATATCAAGATATGACACTGAATTCAGGAGTCATTCTTTTAAATTATCTCGATAACGAGGTTTATGCAGGTAGAATTCCTCATCCTGACAGTGTAGGGGTCTTAATCCAAAAGCCAGTTTTTACTCAAGGTCGGGATGAAATTAATCCCGATTCTATTAGGTTTAACTTTGATACCAAAAAAGCTCTAATTTGGAATTCAAAAACTCAACAAAGTGACATGAATATTTTTTCAAATTATACAAAAAAGGAAAATGATTCGCTGTACTATATTAGGGATGCTAAAGTGACAACGTCATCGAATCCAGATGACCCAGAATATTATATAAGAATAAGAAAAGGGAAACTTGTTCCTGGAAGTAAAATTATCGCTAGTCTAAGTAATCTTTATGTAGCCAATGTACCTACACCTGTATTTGTTCCTTTTGCATATTTCCCTGCTGGAGACAGCAAGGAGTCAGGTTTTATCTTTCCAACATTTGGAGAAAGTAATCAACGAGGCTATTATTTGCAAAATATGGGGTATTATCTTCCATTTGGAGATTTTTTGGATGTAAATTTGACAGGTGACTATTACACAAATGGAAGTTATGGCTTTCGTTGGGATAGCAATTATAAGCTTAGATATAAGTTTTCAGGGAGTTTTAGTTTTAGATACGAAAAGGTTGTTAATGGCGAAAGAGGGTTTGGTGATTTTTCGAAATCTACTGTCTTCAATGCAAGGTGGTCTCACAGACAGGATTCTAAGTCTAGTCCGTACTCAAATTTTTCAGCATCAGTTAATATTGGAAGCAGTGATTATTTCAGACAATCAATTAATCAACTAAATAATTCTAACTTTTTAAATAACAATATGAGCTCTTCGGTATCATATCAAAAAACATTCCCCAAGTACCCAAGAGTAAATATTTCTTTGACATCCGGTCTTACTCAAAATAATAATACAAAAACTGCAAACCTAACGCTTCCGTCTTTTCAGGGGAATATGGAGCGAATTTTTCCATTTGGTAAAAGAGATGGTTCAAAGAAAGGTATAATACAAAATATAAATTTTCAGATAACTACCTTAGCTGAAAACAGAATACAAACCACAGAGGACAAACTTTTCAAAAAGGAGATGTTTAAAGATGCAGTTGCAGGAGTAAGACACAATATTCCAATATCAACAAATTTTAAAGTTGCGAAGTATTTTAGTATAAGTGCTGGAGGAAACTATCAGGAAGTTTGGACACCATACACCATTAAATACAATGATTACGCAAATGGAATTGAGGCATCTAAAGATACAATTAGAAGATTTGATGCTTTTAGAACCTATAATTACAGTTTAAGTGCTGGTACGACTCTTTATGGGATTGTAAATTTTAAAAAAGGGAAAAAAATTGAATCAGTTAGACACACAATTAGACCTTCAATAAGTTACAATAATCAACCTAGCTTCGAAAAATACTATGATACTTACATCATCGATGCTAGAGGAAACACTGCAGATTATACTAGGTTTGAAAATGCTCTATTTGGAACTCCATCTAGAGGATATTCAAATGGAATTGGAATTAATATCAATAACTCTTTAGAGGCAAAAGTGAAAAGTAAAGATTCTACATCAGGTGAACCAAAAAAAATTACAATTTTCAGCAATTTAAATATTTCGACCGCATATAGTATATCAGCAAATGAGTTTAAATGGTCTCCAGTAAGAATGAGTACAGCTTTGAAATTTTTCGAAAATAAATTAGCCACAAATTTGAATGCTACATTTGATCCATACGCCTTAGATGAAAATCTAAGCCGCATAAATGTACTGAGTGTAAAAAACGGAGATGGATTATTGAGACTTACTAGTGCAAACATGAATATGAATTTTAGTCTAGATAATGATACATTCAAAAAAGCAAGCAAAAAAAGTGATAAGAAAAAAAATGAAGAAAAAGAACAGGACATATTAGATTTGTCTGAAATAGAGAGGTTATCTGGGGGAGGAAGAGACGATGATTTATTTGGGAGGTCAAACGATTTTTCTAACTCACGGATAAATAAAAGCCAAGAAAATAAAACTGTAAATGATAAATTGTATTTCACCAAAATTGAATGGAGTATGAAGCTTGCATACCAATTGACCTACAATAATTCAAGGGGTCAAAATGACTTTAGTAATAATTCCCTTATGGTTTCAGGGGATGTTGACCTAACCCCAAAATGGAAGGTTGGTGTATCTTCTGGATATGATTTCAAAGGGAAAGGTGTAACTTATACTCAATTCGTTATTGATAGAGATTTGAATAGCTGGAAATTAAATTTTAGTTGGGTACCCTTCGGACAAAGGGCGTCTTGGTATTTTTTTATAGGTATAAAATCTGGACTCTTAAGCGATCTAAAATATGATAAAAGAAGAGAACCTGATAGAAATTTTAAATAGAATGAAAAAAGAAATTATATACACAAAAGATGCTCCAGAGCCAATTGGACCATATAATCAAGCTGTTAAAGTTGGAAGAACACTTTACGTATCCGGACAAATTCCACTACTACCTAGAAAAATGGTATTAGTTAAAAATGATTTAGAAAAAGAGACTATTCAAGTGATGAAAAATCTAGAAGCAATACTTTTAGAAGCAAATATGACATTTGATAATGTTATAAAAACAACAATTTTCCTTTCTGACATGAGTAATTTTGAAAGAATAAATAAAGTTTATGGTAGGTACTTCAATCCGGAGCAAGCACCTGCTAGAGAAACTGTTGAAGTGAGCAATTTACCTAAGTACGTAAGATTAGAAATTTCAGTAATTGCATGTGAGATTGACTAAAAGCTTTTATGCTCAGAGTGAAATTGAACTAAATTATCAATAGGCCTTTTCACAACGTTACCCAATTTTAAACCATAGCTTTGAAGCTTTGTACTTATTTCATCTCTTAAAAAATATGAAATTGACCCAACAAAATGAATTGGAATTTCTTTTGCTTCCTTAAATTGTAGAATTTGGTGTCTTATAAACCTATCCAATCCATTATCAATTAGAGTTTTCATATAGTCATTATTTTTATTATCTATCAAAAATTGGGCAAACTTAGCCAAATAAGCATTTGGTGACTCTTTTTTATATAAAAACTCTTTAACATGATCGGGATCTAAATTATATAAACTTTCAAATTTTTTAGATAATTTAGAAGGCATCTCACGAAAATAGTATCCTCGAAGTAATTGCTTACCAAAAAAATTTCCACTTGCTTCGTCCATTAGTATATAACCCAATGATATAATAAGTTGTTCAGTACTTTTTCCATCAAAAAAAGTACAATTTGAACCTGTCCCAAGGATACAAACAATTGATTTTTCTCCAATCGTAGCTGAGGCATAAACTGCTGCATAAGTATCTTCTTTTATAATAAACTTGCAATTTTCAAAAATGTCATCGAAAACCTTATACATCCTATCAATTGAAGTTTTCACACCGCAACCAGCTCCGTAAAAATATATATTTTTAAAATTACTCCTATTTTTAAAAATCTCAAAATTGTTTATAATTCTTTCCCTCAATATAGAAGTTGTTAAAACATGGGGGTTCAAACCCAAAGTTTGTGTAGAGAAGGGTGTTTTCCCATTATCGTCCAATGCAATCCAGTCAGCTTTTGTGGCTCCACTATCGACAATTAAATCCATTTTAAATGTTATTGATGAGTTGAGCCAATGAAATTAATTTTGATGAATAACCACACTCATTATCATACCAGCTAATTATTTTAAAAAAATTATCATTTA
>CETK01158864.1_pt1 | contig 15995 bp, 17 predicted proteins | sample 361431 | NCBI WGS metagenome assembly CETK01 (sample SAMEA2622452, study PRJEB7988) | marine metagenome | biome: marine biome (ENVO:00000447); feature: surface water layer (ENVO:00002042); material: "saline water (ENVO:00002010), including plankton (ENVO:xxxxxxxx)" | depth 5 m | reverse complement strand
CTTGAAATCCAATTTTTAAAATTTTTAAGTCCATATTTTGTATAAATTATTGGGGGCCAAGTTACAGTCAAAGGATTCATGCCATATTTTTTTTTAAGAATGTGGGCTGCATAACAACTATCTTTTCCGCCGCTTCCAGGCACAATACAATCATATTTGCCATATTTACCCCTATGTTTTTCTAATAATTTTAAAAGTTTTTTTTCTCTCTCTTTAAAATCAATTTTCTTTTTCATTCTTGAAAAATACCATGACTCGCTTATTCCTTTTTTATCAAATTTTAAAGTTTCCTTTTTTGACTTTTTGTTATGATTAAATTCAATTGTTGAATTTGGCCTCTGGTTAGAAATTAATGTTTTTTTACAAAAAATAACTTTTTTTGGCAAACCATAATAATTTTTTAATTTCATAATTAATTTTTGATATTTCTCAAATTTTTTAAGAATTCTATTCCCCAGTGACCACTTTTTTCAGGATGAAATTGTGTGCCAAATATTTTGCCTTTTTTTACGACTGAACAAAAGTTTTTATTTCCATATTGTGTTATGCCTAATATATTTTTTGCCGACTCAGGCTTGACATAATAGGAATGAATAAAGTAAAAATATTTATTTTCAAATTTTCTTAAATCTGATTTAAATTTACTTTCCTGAAAAGAAATTTGATTCCATCCTAAATGGGTAAGTCTATTTTCAATTTTTGAAAATTTAATTACATTGCCCTTTATAAGATTTAAGCCTTTTGTTTTCTCGAATTCAAAACTTTTCTCAAATAATAATTGCATACCTAAGCATATGCCGTAAATAAATGAATTTTCTCTCTCTAAATATTCTTTAATTTTTTCATTAATACGGTCTTGTTTTAAGAATCGTATTCCAGACTTAAATGCTCCTACTCCAGGTAAAATTACGATATCGTAAATCAATTTTTTTCTTTTAAAATTTATAATTTCAGTTTTAAAGCCTGCCCTTACACAACCTCTATAAACACTAAATATATTATTTATTTTTAAATCTATAATTCCTACAGTAATTTTTTTACTCATATCTGACATTAATATTTTTAAACTTTAGATAGCTTTTAATTTTTAATATTAAATTGGACTTCTTTTGATTTTTTTTTGTATTTTCTAAGTATGTTGTATTGCCCACTTTTGGATTAAATTTTGGAAAATGATGTAATGTATTGTAATGAAGTAAAGATGCTATGCCTACTCCATCAATATTAGTTTTTCTAATAACATCGTATATATCCTTAAATTTTCCAGCTCCACCATGAGCAATTACTGGAATCTTAACAGCTCTAGAAACTTTTCTAGTTATGTTAATATCAAATCCATTTTTTAAACCCTCATTATTTACTGATGTAAGTATAATTTCTCCTGCCCCATAATTCTCTACCCTTTTAGCCCATACTGTTGGATTTATATTTTCTAAATCACGTCCGTTAGAGCTGCTTATAAAATATTTTTGATCTATTTTAACTGACTGAATCATTACTGTAATATTCGCTGACCCAAATATTTTAGCGGCTTTATCCAATAATTTTATATCTTTAATAATTGAAGAATTAATACAAATTTTATCTGCACCAGCAGAAAAAATTTTTTTCATATCTTCTATAGTTTTGATGCCGCCACCAACAGAAAGAGGGATAAAAGTATTTTTTGCTGTTTGATTTATAAATTTTGATAAATTATTCGTGCCATATAAAGTTGCAACATTATCGATGTAACATATTTCATCAGCACCACCTAAATAATAATAATTGGAAAAATTTTCTGCTTTTCCAAGAACTCTAAGACCCTCAAGATTTATACCTTTTATCAATAGTCCATTTTTAATATCAAGAAAAGGTATAATTCGTATTGGATTATTTTTCATTTTTTAACTAATAGATGAATTAGTATAAGTTCCTTGACAAGATTTAAATCTTTTAATTATTCTTAAGAATTCATTTTTTTTCCAATTGTTTTCTTTAAAATAATTTTTTTTTACAACTTCTTCATTATAAATTTCCTCAAGTCTAAATTTCAAAAATTCATTTACTTTAATTTGATTATTTTCAAATTTTAAAATTTTTTGATTTTGATCTTGAAATAAATCCAAATACTCAATCATGCCGTTATAAAGTTCTTCACTGGTATTTTCCACAAAATCTAAATCATCAATAAGTACCTCTGTTTGATGATATTTAATATTTAGTTGAGCAAATTCTTTTAAATCTAATTTTTGACCAGTATCTTTTTTTATGACAGTTCTTAAAAGACCTCTGTCATTTTTTTTTCTCGGGAAACTTGGATATAAATCATAAAGATTTGTTACCAGAACAGGTTTCTCAAATAAATAAGCTGTATCTAATGGACCCGAAGGCGTGCCTACGTAAAATTCACACTCTTTTATTAAGCATAAATCCATAATATCAGATTTTAATTCCGAATTAGGATAATCGATAAAATTTTTATCATTAAAATGTAATTTTGATAAAGGTCTGCTTCCTAACCTAAACACTGTATAATCTTTTTGTATTAATAATTTTATTAACTCAATGTAATTATTAATATTTGAATTTCTATATGGTCTACGATCACCATCTTTATAAAACTCTCCATCTCTTACGTGTAAACAAACAAATTTCTTTTTGGACAAACCTTTTTTACTAAGTATCTGGTAGAATATATCTTTTTTTTTACTTAAAATATTGATTTTAGATCCTTCTATACTTAATGGATTTATCTTTCTATATTCAGGTGTACCTTTTTCTGAATAAAGGTCAGAAGAGCCTAATAAAGCAAATCTAAAGTTTTCCCCAATATTAATTTTTAAAAATTTTTTTAAAATAATGGCCAAACTTCTTCTTAAAATAAATTCTGACTGAATTAAAAAATTAATTAATCTTAAAGTCAAATTTTTTCTTGTCTCAATCTCATTGAATACAAGCGAATCAAATAGTGAATTATTACAAACTCTGTAATTCAATAAGCTTTGTAATTTATCAGTTTTGATTATACATATTTTTTTATTTTCTCTTTTGGCATAAGCCACTGCAGTAGCAATATGTTCAGAGGCTGCTCCAATTCCATAAACTAAAGGTGTACAAACAAAATATGGAAAATTTTTTTTATAGTTAAGTTTTTGAATTAACTTAAAAAACATAAAGATATAGAAAAATTTATTTTAATCCACCATCAATTCTAAAAATAGATCCATTCATAAATCTATTTTTAGGTGAAACCGCTAACCTAATAAAATCTACCAAATCATCTCCGGTCCCGATTTTTTCTACAGAGATTAATTTCTTTGCGATTTTATCAACTACTGCGGGCTTCTGTTTTGTGGCCTTAAACCAATTGTTATTTTTTGCTGCAACTATGCTAGTTTTTAAACAATTAATTAATATGTTGTGCTTACCAAATTTACTTGCACTTTTGATCACGTAATTTTCTAAAAATGCTTTAGATGCTGAGTAAGCTATCGAGGCATTTTTATCTTCAACTGCTGATGTTGAAAAAAATAAAATTCTACCAAATTTTTTTTTTATCATTTTTTTGATAAAGAAATTATTTATCAAAATATGTTTTAAAATATTTAAATTTAAAAGTTTCTTCCAATCTTCAACATTAAAAGGATATTCTTTTATACCAAATGATCCACCTACTGCATTTATTATTATGTCAGCTTGAATTTTTTTTTCTCTAAGAGTGTTAATAATATTTTTATCTGAATTATTTAAATCTAATTCTAAATAATTTAAATTTAACTTATTTTTAAATTTTGAGGGGATTTTTTTTAAACTTTTTTTATTGCTATAAGTTAATGTAATTTTATATTTGTCTTTAAGTAACCGTTCTAAGCATGATAGCATTATTCCTGAAGTTCCTCCAACAATTAATATTTTTTTCATAGATATAATATTTAGCTAGACAACAACTGACTCTTTAATTCCTTTATGGATATTTTTTTTTTTAATCTTGATGATAAATTACAAGCTTCCATCAAGATCCATGTATTTAAAGATGACTTTTGCAGCCAATCTTTATTTTTTTTCTCAGTAATTGCTAGAAAAAAATTCTTAAATTGTATTTTTTCATCTTCAATTAAATTTTGATCCAAATCTTTTAAATACAAGTCATTTACCATTGATCCATTTTTGTATAATGAAACTCTTCCACCAACCCTTCTCAAATCAGCTTTTTCACCATGTATAATCCATTGGCCACTCCACCTAGATGCAAATCCAAAAATATTTCCATGCGCTGCCCTTGTTCCAGTATAAGAAAATGGGACACCGTTCTCATACTCAAAAATACATTGTCCACCTGTTGTACCAAAAACATCTTTATAATCGAGCTCTTCATCAATTCTTTCGTGGACATAAGCAGTAACATATTCTGGTAATCCTTTAGCAGCAACAAGTTGACTGAGTTGGTGGCAAGCTAAAGAGTAAAAAAACATTCCTTCAATTGAGACATCTTCTACTGGCGGATTTCTTTTTAAGTTTTGTCTTCCCCAACATACGCACTCACCACCAAGCATTTTACCAAACTCTTTCTCGTTCTGTAAAATATCTCTCATTTTTTGTGCAGCCTCATTCCACTGATTATTAAATCCTTGTAACATAATTAATTTTGGATTCTGTTTATGAGCTTTAATGATATCTTTAAATTCTTTTTGATTACATGCTATAGATTTTACGCAATATGTATGTAATCCTAAATTTAAACTCTCAACTATTAATTTAGAATGTTCTTTTGATGATACAAAAATAAAACATGCCTTAGCGTTATGATTTTTCTTGGCTTCAGAAATAGTTGAATAAATTTTATCTTTTAAAATTTTAACTTTTGGACTATTATTTTTAGATAATTTATTTCTTGCGTTTTCTACATCAATATCAACACAAGCCACTGGATTGAAAAAATTTTCATTGGCCAAAACTTCAAGTCTTTGTAATGAAAAATCTCCGCAACCTACATGTATTGATGGTATTAACATTTTAATTTAGATGTTCAATTTTTGAACATAATATATTCATAATATCTTCTTAATCAAGGATTAAAAGTTTTAAAATACTTTTTTAAATTTTAAAGGTTCTTTAGTTTGTATGGCCGCATCTATAGATGCAACATTATGATCTCTACCATTACATGACTTGCAAGCTTCTAGATACTCTCTTTCAAATGCTAAATTACGAATTTCAAACCTAAGTTTATCCCTTTCCTCTTTTTTTAATAAATTTACACTATCTGAAGGGGTTTCGGTAATTGCATGTAGATTTTCTGCATGTGCTGCAAAAGGACATAAGTAAAGTTTTCCATGTAATAGTGTTAGCGCCTCATTTACACAACAATTTCCAAAAATCTGTTTAGTCACTTCTATTGGTCGGTCATATTTTTCTATTTTAGCACAATCTTGCCATCTCGTAACTCGTTCAGTTATATAGTGGATATTTTTTTCCTTAAGAGCTTTTTCTAATTTTTCAACATTTCTAGAAATTGACCCATAATTTGAAATTTTAAAATATATCTTATCACTAATAAATGATTTAAGTTTTTCCTCTTTAGGAACAATAGTTCCATTTGTATAAACAATTATGTTGCCACAATTTTTATACGTTAGAAGTTTTTTTAATACTTCATCAATTTTTTTATACATGAATGGCTCACCGCCAATTAAGCGTATCTCGTATACATAATCAACTGTGTTCATAAAGGTATCTAGAGAGCTTATTAACTGATTATAATCCTCATCAACAGGTTTTGCATAATATTGCATAAGGTTTGAACAGTCCTTACACTTAAGGGAGCATTTCTCAGTCAAAACTAAATCCAAACTTTGCAAAGACAAGTTTGATTTATCTTGGAATGACATTATTGCATAGTTGTATAAATCTAGCTGAACTTTGCATCTATCTAATGACCAAGTTGTATTTGAACCCGCTAATTCAAAATTCGTGAATAGACCATCACAATAATTAATATCTTTTATTCCAAGTGATGAAAGTTGTCGTTTCAAATATTTAAAGTTTAAAGAGCTTATTAAAACTGGATAATCATTGTATTTAGATTTAAGTTTTTCTGGAGAAATTACATCAATATCATTAAATTTTTTTTCCCAATTACTTATATTATTATCAACAAAACAGACCGTTTTTATATTTTTTTGTTTTAAAGCGTGTAGACAAAGAGCTCCAAGGTTTCCAGTGCCAAAGACAACTACTCCCTTTTGTTTAAATTTTTCGTAGTCACTATTTAAGATGACGTTTTTATTAAATGGAGAATTATATAGCATTTTTATTTATAGTTTTATAAATCGAAACAAACAATTTTATCTTTTTTTATATTAAGTTTTAAAAGTTTGTTTTTAATTTTATTCAATACATTACTTGAAATATTACATATCACAAATAAATTATTTTTTATAATTTTTTTATTCTTTAGATAAATCGCCTCATTAACCTTAATTTTTGATAATTTTCTACCTTTCCATATTGGGTCATCATCTAAAATTAATCTTATATTATATTTTTGTTTCTTAAGTATTTTTAAGACGGATAAAGTAATTATACCAGCACCATATAAAATAATACTTTCACCTTTTTTAAGCCTTCCATCAATTCTGTGAATTACTTTTTTTTCGGAAGATAGTATATTTGACTTTATTTTATTTCCTATTCCTTTTGCATATTTATGTTGTGCACTTATATATCCCTTTAAATTTGATTTATTGTAAATTTTTCTTATTTTTTTTGCTAATTTTGGAACCTCATTATCTTTCAGTAAATTAAGGTAAATATTTACGTTTGACAAAATATACGACATTTTTAATTTCAAATAATTGCTAACTGTTTTGTCTTTTAAATATTTTTTTTTATAATTTAAAATTTCACTTAAAACAGATAAATAAGCAAAAGCTGGAGCGATACCTATAGAAAATTTTAAGCTATTTAATCTACTTCTGTGGAATAAAAATTTATTTTTGTTGACTGCTATGTTGTTCATTTTAATTAAAACCTTAAATATGAAAGAGGCGTCCTCAGCTATCTGTATACTTTTAAAACTTAAGTTTTTTGTATCAATTAATTCTTTTGATATTGTTAATCTCCAACATTCGTTAATTAGAAGTTTATTTTTTGTAATTACTTCTAGAAAGTTATTTTTATTAATTTTTTTATTTTGAAAGTGTTTTAAAAAAAAGAGATTATTTTTTGGCTCTTTATTTTGAGAAATATGGTTTAAAATAACATCTGGAAAATTTTTTTTTTCAATAATTTTTTTTAAGTTTATTAAACCTTGATCCATTAAATAATCATCACTATCTAAAAAAATTATATATCTACCCTTTGAATTCCTTAGCCCTATATTTCTAGATTTTCCTACACCTAAATTTTTATGATTAGATATTAAATGAACAATATTTTTATTTTTAATTAAAAAATCTTTGCAAATTTTTTTGCTATTATCTGATGAATGATCATCAATTATTAAGATTTCATAGTCCTTAAATTTTTGGTTGAGTACGCTAGATAAACATTTTTTTAAGTATTTTTGGTTATTAAATACGGGAATTATAATTGAAAAAAATAATTCTCTCATAATAAATAAATAAAATTTTATATCTTTGTTATAGACTCTTGACTTAATAAATGGGTTCCACCATCTATTGGTATAGATAAACCAGTAATAAAACTCGATTTGTCACTAGTTAAAAAATCAACAAGGTTAGCAACATCGTTTGCATCACCCATTCTACCGAGAGGGGTTATTTTCTCCATCATTTTTCTAACAGGATTATTTTTTTTCAAAAAAAAATTTTTATTTTCAGGTTTGATTATTTTTGTAACAAGAACACAATTAACTCTTATGCCCTTTCGGCCCAGCTTAGTTGCAGAATATTTCGTAAGTTGTTCAAGTCCTCCGCGTATAACATGATATCTTTGCGGCTGATCATCAACGATAGTTTTAATTGCTATTGAATTTATAATAACTATTGACGCTTTTTTTGACATCTTATTTTTCATTAGTTCTATAATTTGTTCAACTGCATGCAAAGAAACTTGAAAATCTTCATTGGCATTTTTTCCTCTATACCTATGACTGAAAACTAAATTATCAACCTTTGCTTTCGAAAATTTATTATTAAAAAATTGATTGATTTCATTTTTTTTTAAGAGATCTATTTTAAAATTATTTAATTTTTTTTTTGCATTTCTCGAAAAAATTAAAAGCTTATCGCCTCTTCTTTTTAAAGTTGTTGATATGACGCTGCCTATACCTCTCGTTCCGCCTACTATAACTGAAATTTTTTTTTTCATTTTTTTAACACTTTAAATTTTGGTAGTGGAATTATAAACGTATCCTTTTTTTTTAAATGTTTTTTACTCTTTTTAATTATAATTTTAGAGTATCTCCAAGCAAAAATTATTACATAGAATTCTTTCATATTCTTAATTTTTTTAGGGTCAAGCACTTTAATTTTAAAGCCTGGGCTGTATAAATTGTGCCTTCTGGGCTCATCATCGAATAGATAACTAATTTTATCTCCTAATTCGTATTCATATAGTAACGTTGTCGTTCCTATAGATGCTCCATATCCTACGAATTCTTTTTTTTTTTTATTGTTTATAAAATTGTGAATTTGGCTTTTAATAAGATTATTCTTTTTTTTTAAATCTTTATAGGTTTTAGCAAAACTTAAACCAAGTTTTTTCTCAATTGTAATATTTCTTTTTATTGCTTGTTGATTGCTCTTCTTTTTTTTTTTGGAAAAAATAAAACGTATAGAGCCTCCTTTTACTGAGATATGTTCTGCAGAATAAACATATAATCCAAATTTTTTAGCAAATTTGATTAATGAACTAATTGTAAAATATGAAAGATGTTCGTGATAAATATTGTCAATCAAATTTTTTTCTATTACTCCTTTAAGAGAAAAAGTTTCCATTACAAAATAACCATTAGGTTGCAAAAGATGATTTATCCCTCTGAAGACATCTTTTAAATTGTCTATATTAGCAATCACATTGTTGGCTATTATTAAATTTTGAGCCTTATATTTTTTCATAATTTTTTTAGATAGTTCAAAACTAAATTTTCCACATATAGTTTTAAATTTTGTTTTTTTTGCTAATTCTTTTGCTGGGTCAATTCCTATTACATTACATCCATAGGATCTTATAAAGTTTAACAATGTTCCATCGTTAGAGCCAATTTCTAAAACTTTTGAGTTTTTTTTAAGAATTTTTTTTGAAAATAACTTAGATACTAAATTTTTAAAGTGTTCTGGCAAACCTGATGAGGTCTGTGTAACATATAAATATTTCCCATATACAATATCAGGATTAATCACATGGGATAATTGTACAAATTTACAATTCCTACAAATGTTTAACCTTAGGGGATATAATTTTTGTATTTTATTTTTATTTTTTATATAGTCATCTCCAATAGGCTGGGAGTTTAAGTTATAAACGGAATGTAAGTTTCTACTATCGCAAAGTCTACATTTGGATCTATGAATGACTTCAAAGTTTTTCATTAATTAATATTTCAGCTTACTTTTTTTGTCGTATTGATGGAATTCAATTAAATTTTTATCAAAGTCTTTCGTCATAAATTGTAAAACTTTATCTGTTTTTCCTCTTTTAATTTTGATTTTTTTATCAAATTTTTTTAATTTTTTTGCAACATTTTTAATATTAGATACCTGAAAACATATATGCCTAAATTTTGTTCCTTTTGATAATTTTTTTTTGTAATTAAAAAACTCAAGAAATGTTTTATTTCCACAATAAATGAATAATCCATATAAAGTATTATTTTTAGGATTAATAAATCTGTGTGAGATCTTGAAACCTAAAACTTTAATATAAAAATCTATAACTTTATTTATATTTTTTGTTGATAAAGATATATGTGAAATTTGTTTGATCATTACTGAAAATAAATAAACTCATAATCTCCAGAGTAATGTAATTTTTTATATAACCAAATCCACTCTTCTTTACTAAAAAATGATTGGCAGGTTAACGCCCAACATTGCAAATTAAAAAGCTCTTTATCATTTTTATAACTTTCCACAACAATATATTTTTTTTTACCTACTCTTTGTATTTCTTTAATTGAATTTTCTAAGTCGAATAGCTTTAAATTGTGAAGAGTATTAATTGAAATAACTAAGTCAAAATTTTTTTTCTTAAAAGGAAATTTATCTTCAGCTTTATGTTTGAAGACTTTTAAATTTTTTAGTTTGAAGTTCCGTTTAATTGCATATGATGATATATCAAAACCATAAATTTTAAGCCCAGGTTTTAATTTTAATAGTTCATATAATAAAAAACCTTTACCACAACCTACATCTAGTATTTTTGAACCGTTCTTAAGTTTATATGTGTGTATAAGTTTCTTTGCAACTTTAGTCCAACGACCAGGTATATATTTATAACCACCATAGCCATATCTGCGATGACCATCCCAATAATTCTTTTGATATTTCTTAGCTTCTTTCATACAAGAAACTTTGTCATCAACCATTCTGGAAAGATATTTTCTATTAGTCGAATTGTGCAAGCTAGATATAAAATTTCTATTGATCATATTTTAAGATCCTTAACTTTTAAACTCTTTTCAGATACTTTTTTTATACTCCATATTTTTTTAATTCTTTTGATATCAGTATTGTTGGAAATTTTAAGATTTTCACAAGCAAAGAAAATTTCCTTCTTTTTTCTCAACACTTTTTTAAATAGGCTCTCTCTTTTTTTATCATCATATGGCATCTGAAAAACACTGTAAGCTACTATTCCATTAAGACCTTTAAGATTATTAACAAGTTGATTGAGGATATAAAATGAATTTTTCATAGAGTACTCTGTAACACTTAGTAAAAAATTAAATCCATTTTTCTGGCAAAAATCTTTGATAACAATATTTTGAACGTGCTGTGGCACTCTCTCACCCATAAAAGGTCTGCTAAAATTATAACCTCTCATTTTTTTCATGTTATTTTTGGTAAATTGTATTTTATCGCAAGTTCTGAGACTGTTCTTAATGTTACTGGTTCAAAAAATTCACCTATTTTTTTATCTGCATAAGGAGAAAACACACTTTTAAATCTACAATTTAATGACCATCTTGTTTCTTTTTCTCTGTTAATAGTATTTCCGTGAGGAAGGCATTGATTGAATATCATAACCTCTCCATATTTGATACTGATCCATTGAAGATGCTTTTTAATTTTTTGAAAAATTTGTTCACTTGATGATGATTTTTTTTGTAAGAAAATTTTTTTCATTTTATTGTATTTTGATGGTGGTAAAATAAACATCGACTTTGTTTTATAACAATTGACTAAGGGTAACCATACAACAGCTTCGAAGGGAGAGTCCCCTGACCAGACATCAGAGTGAATTGGCAATAAAGAGCTAGTGTCATTTGGCATTTGAATGCTAAGATTTATTCTTAGCTGCATTGACAGCTCATTTCCCAATATTATGTCCAGTAGCGGTCTAGAAATTTTATAATATAGCTCTCTAATTTCTTTAGACTTATTAATATCATTAATAATTTTTAATCTAAAACTATTAAGTCTATTAACTTTAATTTTCTTGTGAATGTTATTTAGTATATAATTTTCATTTCTATTAATTGTTTTAAACTTTAGGTTTTTCTTTAATGATTTTATATAAAGATTTCTTATCTTTGAGAGTGATTTAAAATCTTTTATTTTTTTGATAACAAATCCTTTATTCTCAAATTCTTTTGATATTTTTTTTTCATCTTTAAATAGAAAATTTGTCATTTAATTACCATTTTCTGCCGATTGTTTTATCCGTCTTTAAACTAATAAAATTTGGCCCAATATTATTATAACATTTATTTACAGCTTCTTCTGTTTCTTCACTAGATTTTGGAAAAAAAGATTTAATATTATTAAACAATCTCATTAATTTTTCCGCATCAATTTCAGCATGTGTTGGTCCTAGCTCGGGATAATCCGCAAAACCAATTAATTTAACGTTAACATTTTGTTGGTTTATATCTAATTTAATTTGCTCGAACGGCCTTTCAATTAAAAAGGGCGTTATTGTGTAAACCCATGGTTTTAATCCCTCTAATGACATACCAGCTGCAGTGCCTATTAAGCTTTGTTCGCATATGCCTAAATTGAAAAATCTTTTTGGATTATCTTTTCTAAAATCATCAAAAATTCCATAACCAATGTCTCCAACTAATAAAACTATTTTATCGTCTCTTTTCGCTAGTTCATTAATAAGTTTTCCAAATTTTCTTCTCATTTTTTATTTAGTCTTCTTCTTCCTATATCAATTTCTTTACCTTTTAATTGTCTAGCATGCCAAACTGTATCATTTTCAAATTCTTTGATACCTTTTCCTTTAATAGTATTCACTATTATAACGTTAGGTTTTTTTGATTTTTTTATTTTTTGAAAACCTTTTATCAAATCACTGAAAGAATGCCCTTTCTTAATCTCAATACAGTTACAATTAAAAGCTTTAATTTTGTTCGACAAGTTGTTTAGAGGCAGTGCATCCTTAAGGGTTGAGAGAGCTTGTAATTTATTATAATCAATAATTATAATTAAATTATCTAATTGATGTTTTGAAGCTATTAATAAACTTTCCCAAGTAGTACCCTCTTGACACTCGCCATCACTAATCATTACATATATTTTTCCATTTTTTTTAAGTTTTTTTCTAGCAAAGGCCATTCCAGTTGCAATAGGTAATCCATGCCCAAGACTTCCAGTAGTACAATTAATACCGTTCTCAATATCAATCTCTAAATGTGTTTTTATTTCAGGATTTAATCCTTTTTCTCTAAGTAAAATACATAATGGAAAAGAAGCATGAGCTTTACTTAAAATAAATTTATCATCTTTTTTTAAAAACTTTTCATAAATAGTTAAAAGAATTTCTATCATTGAGAAACTTCCTCCAAGATGAGCTTCGCCTTTTTCTATGAAAGCATCGAAGGTTTTCTGTCTTAATAATTTAGCCTTGTTAATCAATTTATCAATTTTCATTTTGTTATTTGAGTTTTAAATTATTCATTCTTTTAATGTTAAAATACTTTTCGTTTGTTAGTGTGTCTTCAAATTTTTTAGCATCAAAAGCATTTTTTAAATCTTTAATAGCATCTTCAATTGTTTTTTTAGTCTCAAAACCTAATACGTCTTTAATTTTTTTAGATGAAATATGATAAGATCTGTTATCATCTGATTTAAAATATTTTATTTTAACATCTGGACCTATGACCTTTTTAACTAAAGACGCAAGATGATTGACGGTTTGATTTTCATAACCAGCATTAAAAATCTGACCTGATACTGATTTTGAACTTGCATTGATTAAATAGTCATATGCTCTAACCATGTCCATAATATGAATATTAGGTCTCAATTGTTCCCCTCCAAAAACACTTATTTCTTTTTTATGATAAGCTAAATTTGTTAAAATATTTACTACTACATCCAATCTTTGTCGAGGTGAATACCCGCACACTGTTGCTGGCCTAATGACTATTGGTATAAAATTATTTGATTTATTTTTTAAAAGTATTGTCTCACAGTCAGCTTTGAATTTTGAATAATCAGTTAGAGGCTCTAAACTCATTCTTTCATTTACGTTTGGCTCATCTTTTATTCCATAAACTGAAGATGAGGATGCGTAAATGAATCTATTAATACCACTTTTTTTTGAAATGATAACTAATGGAGAAAATGCATCTAAATTAATTGATTTTCCAAGCTCTGGATTAAGCTCAAAACTTGGGTCATTTGATATACATGCCAAATGGATTAAAATATCATGACCTGGCAATTCTCTCTTTAACATTTTAGTATCTCTGATGTCTCCTTTAATTATTTTTAAATTTGAATTTTTTTGTAAAACATTTTCACCATAAATCATAAGATCTAACACTGTAACCTTATAACCTTTGCTTATTAAATATGGCGTAAGCACGGCTCCAACATATCCTGCGCCTCCAGTAATAAATATTTTATTATCTTTTGTTTTCTGTTGCATCAACAAGTGAAAGTAATAGTAACTGATGAGAATTTTCTACAAAATTGAACTTTTTTGAATTAATCCAAAAATTAATATTTCCCAATTTTCTAAGTTGATTATTTTCTTTAAATCCAGTTAGAGTAATTACTGGAAAATATTTTTTTTTCTTAGCAAATTTACAAGCGTTTATCATGTTTTTTGATTTGCCGCTTGAAGATATTAAGATTATTAAATCACCTTTTTTGGCATGAAATTCTATTGCCTTTTTAACCCAGTTTTCATAGCCGTAGTCATTTGAAAAACATGTCAATAAACTGCTTTCATTAAAATTTACACACCTAATTTTGGAAATTTTTGTTAAATCAACTGAAAAATGATTAGCTATTGCTGCGCTACCGCCGTTGCCAAAAATAATAACTTTATTTTTATTTTTTTTTACTAATTTTAAGTATTTTTTAACCTTGAGGAGATCATTTATTACATGTTTATCAAATTTAAAAAGTTTAATTTGTTTGCTAAAATAATTTTCAAAAAAGTTTTTGCTCATAATAATTTTATTTAATTGAAAACTGTATTTGTCTCAATAATTGATTTTTACTCAAATACTCACTATTACCAATACTCTCAACTGCTGTTGCCCCAGCTAATGAACCCAAAAATAGAGCTAAATCACTTTTCATTTTTATTTTCATACCAAGTGAAATCATTGCTAACATAGCATCACCTGCTCCAACCTTATCTACAACTTTATTCGCAAATGCAGGAGAATTTATTGATTTTCCCTTTTTGTCAATCAGTACAGCTCCATTATTACCTCTTGTAACAGTAAGTTTATTGACATTTAAAAACTTAATTAGTTTAGTGCCCATTTTTACTAAATTTCCCACTTTATCTCTCATTTCATGCCGAAGCTCATTCTCATTAATAATCAGGCTATCAATGTTTTTATATTTAATTAGTGAATGGTATCCTCGATTTGAAGCATTGATTTGGGCATTTAATGAAAAAAATTTTTTTGATTTATTGAATATTGTAGCCACTTTATCTGATATAAAACCATGACCGTAGTCTGAAACAAGGATAAGGTCACAATTTTTCGCATACTTTTTAATATTATTAATCAATTTTTTTTCTAGATTTCCTTTTAATTTTTCCTCATTTATCGTGTAAACACCTAAAAGTTTATTTTTTGTTATTTCATCAATAAATCTTTTTTTAATAATTGTAGGTGAATTTTTTTTATCAAAGAAATCAATTTTAATATTTTTTCTTAAAGATTTTTTTATAAATCTTACATTTTCTCTTTCTTTGCCAGCCAAAGTAAGAAAATTAATGGATTTACAAAAACTCGATAGATGGTTTGCTATAGCAGCAGCTCCACCCAAATACTTTTCATTTTTTTTCTCATTCAAAACTAGATGTGGTTCTTTACCAGATTTACCTAGAACATCTCCTGATATATATTGATCTATAATAGTCTCACCTATAAGTAAAACTTTTAATTTACTCATTTTTTTTATTTCATTTGAGATAAATTCAAAGCTGTATTTTTTTGATATTTGACTTAAAAATTTTTTTTGATAGTTATCGAAATAATTAAAATGGTTATTTATCAAATTGCTAGAGCTGAAGGTAATATCATTTGAATAAATGACTTTGCCTCCATTTTTTTTAACAATAGAAATTTCTTTATATATATTTCCAGTCTTATCGTTTGAATTTTTTTTATAATCTGGCCCTTTAAAATAAATATCTGGTTTTATTATTGATAAGATTTTTTCTGAAGTTAAGTGATTATTTATAACAACTGCATCAATTAAACTTATTGAACTTAAGAATTCAGCTCTTAAATTTTGATTAAATATTGGTCTACCAGATCCTTTATTTACAAATTTATCAGCTGTAATGCTTACTACTAAAAATTCTCCATTTTTTTTAGCTTCTTTAAAATGTTTGATATGACCAAC
>CETK01386691.1_pt1 | contig 16014 bp, 10 predicted proteins | sample 361431 | NCBI WGS metagenome assembly CETK01 (sample SAMEA2622452, study PRJEB7988) | marine metagenome | biome: marine biome (ENVO:00000447); feature: surface water layer (ENVO:00002042); material: "saline water (ENVO:00002010), including plankton (ENVO:xxxxxxxx)" | depth 5 m | reverse complement strand
AGATAATATCGATAACATTCCAATTTCATGAGTATAACCGCAGAAGAAAAAAAAGAATTTTTCACTAAATTTGGTAGCGATAGCACCAACACTGGATCAACTGAAGGGCAAATAGCCTTATTCACCCACCGAATAAATCATCTTACAGAACACTTAAAGTCTAATAAAAAAGATTACTCTTCCCGAAGAGGCTTGCTTAAGTTAGTAGGTAAACGACGTCGTTTACTTAATTATTTAATGAAAAACGATATCGAAAAATACAGAGTCCTCATCAAAGAACTCGGTATTCGTAAATAAATCGAAAGGCTCCACTCTGGAGCTTTTTTTATAAATATTTTTTCTCACTAATCAGATAATAAAGTGAGATAAAGCAACAAAAGAGATAAATAATGAAAGAAGATTTTAGAAGTATTGAATTTGCCCCAGGTAAAATACTGTCCGTGGAGACAGGTAGAATAGCAAAACAAGCCGACGGTTCTGCTGTGGTACGCATGGGCGATACCATGGTATTATGTACTGCAGTTAGTGCAAAAGAACCAAAACCTGGTCAGAACTTTTTCCCCCTAACCGTAGATCATAAAGAAAGTTTCTCTGCTGCTGGCCGTTTCCCTGGTGGCTTTATGAAGAGAGAAGGACGATCTAACGAGAAAGAGATTTTATCAAGTCGATTAATTGATCGTGTATTACGCCCCTTGTTTCCAAAGGGATATTATAATGATACACAAATAATAAGTTCAGTAATTTCCTCGGATGATGAAAATGATGGTGATGTTTTAGGCGCGGTCGGAGCTAGTTTAGCTCTTCACTTATCTGATGTTCCTTTTGACGGACCAATGGGTGAAGTTAGAGTAGGTAGAGTAGATGGTGAGTACATCATCAATCCAACTGTGACTGAACTTCAACAGTCTGACATTGACATGGTTGTTGGGGGTACTCGGAACTCAGTATTGATGATTGAGGGAGAAATGGATGAGATATCTGAAACAGAAATGTTAGAGGCTATCAAAACTGCTCACGCTTCAATCGCAAAATTATGTGATTTTCAGGATGAATTACGCAATGAGTTAGGAATAGAGAAACGTGAATTTGTCCCAGAAAAAGCAGATGAAACAGTCGAAGACGAGGTAAAAGCGCTAGCTGAGGATAAAATTAAGGAAGTAATTGGCATTGGTCTTGGTAAAGAGGAATACAACTCTAAAATCAAAGAAACCAAGGATGAGGCGATAGCTAAATTGAAAGAACTCGAGAAAGAAGATGAATTTATCTCTGAGGCGAAAAGAATCTTAGGTCAAATTGAAAAAAACGAACTTCGTAATATGATATTGACTCAAAAAAGGCGTATCGATGGTCGTACACCTGTTGATGTAAGAAATATTTGGACTCAGGTTGGTTATATTCCTCGGACGCATGGATCGTCAATTTTCACTCGAGGTGAGACCCAAGCTCTAGTGTCAGTGACTTTGGGCACGAAAAGAGATGAACAAAATGTAGATACACTTTTTGATCAGGAATCAAAGAAATTCATGCTTCACTACAATTTCCCACCCTATTCTGTAGGTGAAGCTGGATTTATGCGTGGTCCGGGTAGACGCGAGATTGGGCACGGACATCTTGCCGAACGGGCATTACGTAAAATGATGCCTAGTTTTGAAGAATTCAGCTACGTTGTTCGTGTTATTTCAGATATAACTGAATCTAATGGGTCATCGTCAATGGCATCAGTTTGTGGTGGTTCATTGGCACTAATGGACGCGGGTGTTCCTCTTAAAAAGCCAGTTGCTGGTATCGCTATGGGTATGATAGTAGAAGAGGAAAATGTAGTTGTATTATCTGATATTCGTGGTGAAGAAGATTTTATGGGAGATATGGACTTCAAAACCGCTGGTTCTGTTGATGGTATTACAGCCTGCCAAATGGATATGAAAGTACAAGGCATAAGTTTTGAGATCATCGAAAAAGCTTTAGAACAAGCAAGAGTTGGACGTTTACATATCCTTGAAAGAATGGCAGAAAGTATCTCAGTGGCACGTCCTGAGCTTTCTCAATATGCTCCTCAATTCCTCAAGATGGAAATTGATGGAAGTGATATTGGTGCGGTTATTGGCCCAGGGGGTAAGGTAATACAAACCCTCCAAAGAGAGACCGGTACTGAAATTATCATTGAAGAAAATGATAAAGGAAAAGGTATAATTACCATTTCTGCAAATGATTTTGCAAAAGCGGAAGAAGCCAAAAAACGTATAAAAATGATTGTAGGTCATTTAGAAGAAGGTGCCACGTATAAAGGTATTGTGAAATCTATTAAGGATTTCGGTGCTTTCATTGAAGTGGCTCCTGGCAAAGATGGATTGCTACATATTTCTGAAATCGATCATAAACGTGTTGAGAAGGTTTCTGATTACCTTGCACTAGGAGATGAGATTGAAGTTGTTTTACTTAAAGTAGAACATGGCGGAAAATTACGCTTATCTAGGAAAGCTCTCATCCCTCGTGACTAATTACGAAGCAATATAGTTTCAATAAAAGGCATTCCATTCAAAGGAGTGCCTTTTTTGGTTGATAGATTCAGTAATACAATTGAGGTAGATTCAACGAGATAGCTGTATCTTCAAAGTAAGTTACAATTAGGGCACATGTATAAATAACTAAATAGGAGATAATATTAGTATCCTAATTTCACAAGAGTTAATACATTATAATTATGGAAGATTATATAACTAAAACTGTTTTACCGAACGGGTTAACCATTGTAACCGAGCATATCCCAAGTGTTAAGAGCGTAACAGTGGGAATTTGGGTAAAATCTGGTGCCCGGCATGAAACCCAACAACAGGCTGGCGTCACCCATTTTTTGGAGCATATGCTCTTCAAGGGTACTAAGAATCGTACGGCTTTTGAGATTGCTCAATCTATGGAGTCTGTTGGGGGATATCTGAATGCATTTACATCTACAGAATATACCTGCTATTATGCTCGCTGTCTAGATACCGAATTAAGTACCGCCTTGGATGTATTATCTGACATGGTAATGAATCCGATTTTTCCGAAAGAAGAAATTGAGAAGGAAAAAAAGGTGGTAATAGAAGAAATGAAAATGTACCGTGATTCACCAGATGATTATTTATTTGAAGTATTCACCAGTCATTTATTCAAAGACCATCCACTTGGTAGACCTATATTAGGCTATGAGGAAACCGTTTCAGCATTTACAGATGCAGATTTATTCCAATATATGAGAGATCGATATGCACCCGAAAATTTAATCATAGCTGTGGCTGGCAAAGTGGATCACGATATAGTTTTAAGCTACTGCGAATCGGTATTTATAAGGGAGGATCGCAAATTGGTAGAAGCCCTTGACCAGCAGCTAAGTCCTTTAGACACAAATCCATTGTCTTTGAGTAAGAGTATTGAACAGACGCACTATATTTGGGGCCGGAGAGGGTTACATTTTGATGATGACCAAAAATATATACTACTGCTCACTAACACTCTTTTGGGAGGTGGGATGAGTTCTCGCCTGCATCAAAATATTCGCGAAAAATATGGATACTGTTATTCGATTCAAACCTTCAACCAAAGCTTTCTGGAAACAGGTATTTGGGGAGTATATGTAGGTACCGATAAAAATTATGTGAAACATGTGCATGAATTGGTTGTTGAACAACTTAACCTTCTATCAAGTCAGGAATTAGCCAATAGGGAACTAAAAGAAGCAAAAGCACAACTAAAAGGCAAACTTCTCTTGAGCCAGGAAAATACATCGAATCGGATGATGCGATTAGCAAAGAGTGAAATATATTATAAGCGTCATGTAAACTTAGACGAATTGGTAGAGCATATTGACAGTGTATCTGTTGAAGATATAATGTCTTTTGCTCAGGTATTTATGAATGAAAGTGATTTTGTAGAAGCAAAATTAACACCTAAATAGTATTATCGGTATAATAATGGAGAAACAATTGACCTATATTCATCAACTAAAGAATCGCATCTCAGTGGAAGTTGACCTCTCTGGATGGGTTTACAATGTAAGAAGTAGTGGAAGCTTGGTATTTATAGAATGTAGAGACGGGTCTGGTATCTGCCAGTGTGTGGTAAATAAAGAGGAGGTCTCCGAAGAAAGCTGGGAAGCTGCTGTGAGTTTAAAGCAAGAATCATCTATTCGCTTACATGGTCTAGTGGTAGCTGACGAACGAAGTATAGGAGGAGTAGAACTACAAGTACAGAGCGTCGAAATTTTACAATTAGTTACTGAATATCCAATTACTCCAAAGGAACATGGCATTGAATTTTTAATGAACCGACGTCATTTATGGTTGCGTAGTCAACGACAATGGGCCGCTATGCGGGTACGAAATGGAATTATTTTTGCCATTCATAACTTTTTTCAGTCGCGAGGCTTCATCCAAACCGATACTCCTATTTTTACCCCTAATGCAGCAGAGGGGAGTACGACTTTGTTTGAAACTGATTATTTTGATGAAAAAGTCTATTTGGCACAAACAGGCCAACTTTATGGAGAGGCGCTAGCGATGGCTCATGGATTAATTTATACTTTTGGACCAACGTTTAGAGCAGAAAAGTCAAAAACACGCCGTCATCTATCCGAATTCTGGATGATTGAACCTGAAATGGCATTTTACGATTTGGAGATGAATATGGATTTAGCAGAAGATATGCTTAAATCTATTGTCGCTGACGTGCTTATGAATTATAGTCATGAGCTTGAGTTATTGGAGCGAGATATTAGTTCTCTTCAGAGATTAATTGAAAAAGATTTTGCACGTATCCAATATAATGATGCAGTTGATATTCTAACTTCTGAGAAAACAAGTCGTTTATTGGATGAGTTGATCCAACAAAGAGTATCTGAAAAAGAAGAACTTATCAAGGAACTAGGCACGATTCAAAAAGAACATAGTTCTGCGAAAAAATGGAGAAAAAAGCAGATTGAAAATCTTATTGTCGATATCAATATGAGAGTTGATCAGGCAGAAGAAGATTTACGTAATATTCCCAAATGGAAAAAATCTGCGCAAGAATTTACTTGGGGCTCTGATTTTGGAGGTAGTGATGAAACAGTACTAACCATGCAATACGATGTTCCCGTCATGATAACCCATTGGCCTGCTGAAATAAAAGCCTTCTATATGAAGCGTGATGTGACCAACACCTATGCTTTAGGAGTAGATATTCTAGCTCCTGAAGGTTATGGTGAAATAGTTGGTGGGAGTCAACGAGAAGACAATTTGGAGGTAATATTAGCTAGAATTCAGCAAGAGGGCTTGGATCCAAAAGTATTTGATTGGTATATAGATTTACGACGTTTTGGTAGTGTCCCACATTCTGGATTTGGCTTAGGATTAGAGCGAACAGTCGCATGGATATGTGGACTAAAACATGTAAGAGAAACCATTGCCTTTCCTCGTATGATGGGAAGAATTACTCCATAATTATTTTGAGTTTGAAACACTTTAAATGATAAAAAAAAAATCATCTCTAGATCTATTTCGTGAAGAAATCTACTCATTAGAGAAGGGGGAGATCCATCCACTTTATATAATTGAGGGAAGTGAGCATTTCTTTATAGATCGATTTATTCAGCGTATTCTCGAGATAATACCCATTCATGAAAGAGATTTTAACAGTGACTTTCTGTATGGAAATGAAGTTCAGTTAGAAGCCGTTCTGCAATTGGTTAAGAGTTTTCCCATGATGGCTGAGCGTCGTTTGGTTGTGGTAAAAAATGCTAATGATTTATTCAAACGAATGTCTTCTAATTTACAGGACGATTTCTTGCACTATCTTCAAAATCCAAATCCTCAAACAACACTTGTTATACATTTAGATCCTAAAATTCAAAAAAATACAAAAATAGGTAAGAGGTTGCATGGTCCTGCTATACATGGGTTATTATTTGATCCAGTTCCAGATTATCAAATAGCAAATTGGGTTATGGGTTGGACTAGACAAGAACATAATACACTTTTAAGTGAAGAAGTTGCGCAACTACTAACCCAATTGGTGGGTAACGACTTAAAGCTTTTATCCTCTGAAATAGATAAAATTTGCACATATACTGCTAATTTTGAGGGGGAAGTGGATCTTAAAAGGGTTCGTTCCATTGTAGGATCATACCGAGGCTTCGATGTATTTGAACTAAGGGAGGCCATTAATAAAAAAGATCTTCAGCAATCCTTTTTTATAGCTCAACGTATCCTTCAACAAAGTAAATCGGATACTGGGGAATTAATTCGTATCGTTGCTTTTTTATACTCTGATTTTTTAAAACTTTGGCAAATAATTCGATTAAAACAGGCCTCTAAATCCGATAATGAAATAAAAAAAGCACTTTATATTAATTCATCCTACTATTTCAACCGCTTATCTTCCGATGCAAGGCGGTATTCCACAACGGACATGATGCATATCTTTAATGCATTGTTAGATGCCGATCGAGCCATTAAAGGGTTTTCTACGATGGATGTTAGCGGAATATTAATGTTGCTTGTTAAGCGTCTAATTCACCCGCATAATTATGCTTAAATTTCATGAATTTAGTACTTTAATAAGTCTATCACGTGTTCTCTAAGGCGATATTGCCCTAAATAGCCAGCCTCCAAATTTTTGTTAAATGGAATAGGTGTGTGGATGGATGAAACTCTCTTGATTGGGGCATCCAGCCACTGAAATGCATGTTCTGACAGATAAGATGCAATTTCACTCATAGGCCCCATAATTTCAGCGGCTTCCTGTAATAACAAAGCGCGATTCGTTTTCTTAACTGAGCTTAGTAGAGTCAACCAATCTATAGGGGCTAAGCTTCTTAAGTCTATAACCTCAATAGATATGCCTAATTCTTCCATCTCTTTCGCAAGATCTAATGCCCAATGTACCTGCCAACCATAGGTTATAATACTCATACTATTTCCTTCACGAATTACCTTTGCAGCATGAATATCGGTCCATACAGCCTTAACTGGAACCTTTTTTCTTATACTACGATATAGCCTTTTGTGTTCAAAAAATAGAACCGGGTTAGGTTCAAGAATAGCACTATAAAGCATGTTTTGAGCATCCTCTACATTGGAGGGTACTAGAATTTTTAATCCAGCATGGGGCATAAACCATGACTCAGGCGATTGTGAATGAAATGGCCCTGCGCCAACACCCGCTCCATGAGGTAGGCGAATGGTAACATTAATCCCAGGCGTCCAGCGGTAATGTGATTTGGCGATATTTTGTATTATTTGGTTCATCCCGCAACTCACGAAATCGGCAAATTGCATTTCAACAATGGGCTTAAACCCATCTAACGACAAGCCTAAAGCAGCTCCTAATATACCAGATTCTATGATTGGTGTATTTCGAATGCGTTGTTCACCAAATTCGGCTAAGAATCCTTCTGAAATTTTAAATACTCCGCCATATTCAGCTACATCTTGTCCCATAAGTAGCACATTTTCATCTTCCCGTAAGCTTTGTGATAATGCATTTGAAATAGCATCTACAAAGCGTTTTTCTATATGATTTTCCTCTTTTGTTCCTTTCGGTAGAAGGCTGGGTTTGTATTGAGAAGCAAATACAGCTTTTCGTTCTTTTTCCTCAACAAAACTTGGTTCTTCAGAGTATAGTGCCTTATCTAAATCAGCCTTAAAAATTTCTTTTAACCTTTCAGCATGATTAGAAAATTGCTGATCGGTATAGTCAAAGTTTTGCCGTATGTACTGCTCAAGACGAGTGATGGGATCCTTTTTCACCCATTCAGCTATAATATTCTTAGGTACGTAGGCAATACCAGATGCTTCTTCATGCCCCCTAATTCTAAATGTTTTTGCTTCAATGAGTACTGGTTTGCCCGATAAAGCTCTAATTCGTGCTTGTTTCATTGCATTCATCACATCAAAAATATCATTTCCATCTACTTGTATACCATCAACGCCATAACCAATAGCGCGATCTATTAGATTCTCGCAGGCGAATTGTTGGGAGGTTGGAGTGGATAGACCATAGCCATTATTTTCAATGACAAAGACAACGGGTAATTTCCAAACTGCGGCTAAGTTTAAGGCTTCATGAAAATCTCCTTCACTAGTGGCACCATCCCCACAAAAAGAAATAGCGACAGATTCTTTATCTCGTAATTTGTTTGCCAGTGCTAAACCATCTGCAACCGGCATCATAGCTGCTAAATGTGATATCATGCCAATGATCTTATGTTCTAGGCTGCCAAAATGGAATGAACGTTCACGGCCAGAGCTAAAGCCGTCTTCCTTTCCAAAAAGCTGACAAAAAAGCGGATATAAAGGTATATTTCTGCTTGTAAATACTCCTAAATTTCGGTGCATAGGGAGTAAAAAATCATCGCTTGAACAGGCTTTAGTAACCCCAACTGAAATGGCTTCTTGTCCTATACCAGAGAACCATTTATTTATTTTGTTTTGCCGTAAAAGCATAAGCATTTTTTCTTCTATTAGCCTTGGGAGCAGTAGAGAATCATATAAATCTAAGGTGATATCTTTGTTTGTATGGGCGATGTCTATTTTCTTTGAGGTCATCAGGCGCGAAGACATATATGTTGATATAATTTATTTATCCAGTAGATACGCAAAAATTAGTGGAGCAACAATGGTTGCATCGGATTCTATGACAAATTTCGGTGTATCAATACCCAGTTTACCCCAGGTTATTTTTTCGTTAGGTATAGCGCCTGAGTAGGAACCATAACTTGTAGTTGAGTCACTGATTTGACAAAAATATGACCACAAGGGAACAGAAACACTCAAATCCTGTTCTATCAATGGTACCACACAAATTGGGAAATCACCTGCGATTCCACCACCAATTTGGAAGAACCCAATTCCTGTTTCCGATTCCTTTTGATACCATTCCGCTAATTCAATCATATATTCTATTCCAGATTTTACAACTTGAGGATTGATTCTACCTTTAATACAATGTGAGGCAAAAAAATTACCGCAAGTCGAGTCTTCCCAACCTGGCACAACAATGGGAAGATTCTTTTCTGCGGCAGCTAATACCCATGAGTGTTTTGGGTTAATTTGATAAGAGGAAGAAATCTCTTCAGAAAGCAGAAGGTCATAAAAAAATTCATGAGGAAATAGACGATTTTCTTCATTAGCTGCATCTACCCATCGTCGGACTAAATGCTTCTCAATTACTCGTATAGCTTCCATCTCAGGAATGCAGGTATCAGTGACTCGATTATATTGATTTTCAAGCAACTCTTGTTCTTCATCTGGATTCAGATCTCTATAGTTAGGGATCCGTTTGTAATGATTATGAGCAACTAAATTAAATAAATCTTCCTCTAAGTTCGCTCCTGTACAAGAAATAGCATGAATTTTATCAGCACGGATCATTTCAGCTAGACTTATCCCTAACTCTGCAGTACTCATCGCACCAGCCAAGCTTACTAGTATTTTATTTCCTTCTAATAATTTCTGTTCATAACCTTGGGCAGCATCAATTAGTGCGGCGGCATTAAAGTGCTTAAAATTAGCCATTAAAAAAGTAGATATAGGTCCTTTTGACATCGCTTTTTAGTTTTGTATAGTTAAATTCTAGTATAGATAGTTAATCGAGTTAGAGCAAAGCTATGTCGATTACTCAAATCTTATTAGTCGTCATTAGCATTTTTTTATTATCTGGTTTAATTCTAATACATCTCATTAAATTGAAGATTAACGAATGTATTCGAATAAAAAGTAGCTTTAATCATCATAACCAAGAATGGATAGCATATTACTGACGGATTGTTCATCACAGTAAAGGTAATCTATAAGATTACCATGTTCATCTTTGTCCACTACAATTTGTCGTGGTGATGGGATCAAGCAATGCTTTATGCCACCATATCCTGAAATTGCTTCCTGATAGGCACCAGTGTGGAAAAAGCCAATATACAGAGGATCTTCCCCGCCTTTATCATCAAAGGTAGGCAAGAGTATCTGTTGATTTAACTGTTCAGAGTTATAGTAATCAGAATTATCACAGCTTATTCCGCCAATATGAATGCGTTTGTAGTCATTTTCCCATTTATTTATTGGGAGTAAGATGAATTTTTCGTTTATCGACCAAGAATCGGGTATGGTATTCATTAAGCTGTTGTCAATAATATACCACAATTCAGTACCATTTTGTTGTTTTTGTTCTATAACGCTAAAAATCACGGCACCACTTTCACCCACGGTATATTTGCCAAACTCGGTATAAATATCTGGTTCTGAAACACACGCTTGGACGCATGCTTCTTTAATATTTCGGACGATTTCGTCAACAACATATTCATAATCATATTCAAAACCCAGGCTGTTTCTAATTGGAAAGCCACCACCAATATTTAAGGCTTGAAGAGAGGGTACTAACTGTTTTATTTGGATATACAGCTGTAAGGCTTTTTTGAACTCACCCCAATAATATAAGTTATCATTAATGCCCGAATCCACGAAAAAATGTATCATATGAAGCTCAAGGAATTCGTTGGTCTGTATTTTATCCTTCACCAATTTTAATAATTCTTGTTTATTTATACCCAATCTTGAGGTATAGTATGCCGCTTGAGGTTCTTCATCAATACTTAAACGAAGCCCGATTTTGATAGGTTTTTCTAACTTTTGGTTATTAATACGTTCTAGTTCTTGTACACTATCTAATATGATGACGGTGCGTTCAAAATCTAGATTTTGTAAAAGACGAATTTTTTCTAGGTATTCCTCAGTCTTAATACCATTATGTAAAATCGTTGCGTCCTTACTCAAAGCGCCATGTTCATATAGCTTTAAAATAAGATCAATATCATATGAGGAAGAAGTTTCTAATGAAACACTTTCTTTTAGTGCGGTTTTAATGACATAACTAAAATGACAGCATTTTGTACAGTAACAATATTCATAAGAACCTGCATAATCATATTTCTTAAAAGCTTGATAAAATAAGTTCCGAGCTTTTTGGATTTGCTCCCTAATCTTAGGTAAATAACTAATTCGAAGAGGGGTCCTATAATTATCTAATATCTTCTTAAGATCTATGCCATTGAAGTGCAATCTGTCTTTCTGAAGATCAAAACCCTCTTGAGGAAAGTTATAGGTTTGTTCAATAAGTTCTTTGTAATTGTTTTTCATGCATTTAATTAATTAATAAATTGAAAATAATGAGCTCTAAAACCAGATTCTACTTTCAAAAATGCCCGTTGTAGAAGAACATTTAATTACAACAAAAAAATAAAAAAATAACCTGCAAATCTAATTACATTTGTGTGCAAAAAGAATACAAGGATAATATTTTTTACTATCTATTCTATAGCTTCTATGCTATTATAGTAAACGTAATATTTAATGTATCCTCAAATAACCAAAACTTTTAGATCCCATTGTACCTTTCGAAATTTGTTGTAACTCTAGGTTGGATCTACCTGTCATTTGTAGGTATTGCTACGTCGGTACAGTCTCAGCTTGTGCAGCCTTCCTTAAAACTGACTAGACTTATTTTGATCGATGCAATAAAAATAAAAAATCCACTTGAGGTCTATTTTGAAGAAGTAGGTAATCAGAATATTGTTAACCCCAAAGAAGCTTTTCTTTCTAATGTCATTATTGATACACTGCTGATCGAGCCCTACAGTGATGATTGGGTAAATGATTTTATAACCAATATGTTGGTTATAAAAGAACGATCATTAGCCGCTAACGAATGGCTCCAAATTGATCACCTGATCGAAGACAGTGTAAGTGGACAAGTACAATTATTCCTCACTATACAAGCAAGAGATAACGGCAAAAAATTGGATAATAGTATCCCTAAAAGTTCAATCGATGGTGTACTAGGGGTGGTACCAATTGAAGATAGTCGCTGGATGATAGTTGGGGATCTAGTGCTACAAATACCTGAATTATGGAAGGTTAATCAAGCCTTGGATTTTACATTTACACGAAGCGATATAGATTATACTTCAACCTCATTGAGTTTTCAACAACCGATCAATAAGCGTTTTTATATGAATGGACATATTGAACTTGAACAGAGAGACAGTATTTATCAACAAAGTGTTTTAGGAATGACAGGACGCTGGCTGGCTAATCCAAATCACAGATATAATATGAGCATTGCCTTTGAAAATAGTAGTTCTTCCAAACGGGTACAATCATATCTAGATAGTTATCAAGGAATCTTTATACAATTAGGAATATTTCAACAATTTACAGTAAAAGACTGGAATTTAGCTAGTCATCTAGATTTTAGTTCAACCTATCAAAAAAGTAAACAAACTAAAAGCCAACTCATTGGACGTAATACTCAATGGGTTCATTCACTGCACCTTGAGACTGTCATTGAATCTCCAAAAACTGGTATTGGTTTTATTCATCTAAGCCAGGTATACGACCGGGTATGGGCCAAAGAGTTACCATGGACTTATGCTATTGTATTTGGTGGGGCAAAAACCTTGCCTGGTTTTTATGAACGCCAATTTGATGCTCAATGGGTTTTTCGTATTAAATCTAGCTATGTAATTCCTCTAAAAGACAGCGATATTTGGGAATTTTTTGTGGTTGCGGCACATTTCAAAAATTTCGCCTCAAGATCTGAGGGCTTTACTACTAAGCAAACATTGTGGTCTACTGGATTTAGCTATACTTTCGAAACCGACTTTGGAAACATTCAATTGGCATTAGCTACGCCCTTATGGTCAATCTATAGTGGTTCTAAACTGCATCTAAACGTAGTACGCTAGCGGTTGGTTGTTGCATGTTTTATGCTTAATTTTTTTAATTTATCAACATATGATTAAGGACGACTTAGAAAGACGGATACTGGTATTAGACGGTGCAATGGGTACTATGATACAGCAACATAAACTTGGGGAGGCTGATTTCAGAGGGGAACGCTTTACCAATCATAATGTTGACCTAAAAGGTAACAATGATCTTTTGAGTTTGACCCAGCCAGATATTATCAAAGATATTCACCTAGCTTACCTGAATGCAGGTGCTGACATCCTTGAAACAAATACCTTTTCAAGTACCTCAATAGCGCAGGCTGATTATGATTTGAGTAATTATGCCTATGAGCTCAATAAGGTGAGTACCCAATTAGCTAAAAAGGCTATTGAGGAGTTTGAGTCTAATCAACCAAAATATGTGGCAGGCGCTTTAGGTCCTACCAACCGAACTGCTTCTATCTCGCCTGATGTGACACGACCCGGGTATAGAGCCGTTCATTTTGATGAACTAGCTCAGGCCTATAAAGAACAAGCCAGTGGTTTAATGGATGGTGGAGCCGATTTATTACTCATTGAAACTATCTTTGATACTCTGAATGCCAAAGCAGCAATTTTTGGACTCTTGGAGTTATTTGAAGAACGTAACAATCGGCTTCCTATCATGATTTCAGGTACCATAACCGATGCGAGTGGTCGAACCTTATCGGGACAGACTGTTGAGGCTTTTCTTATTTCTGTATCTCATGCGCCAATATTAAGTATTGGCTTAAATTGTGCCTTGGGAGCTGCTCAATTAAAGAGTTATGTTCAGGTATTAGCTAATAATGCCCCTTACTTTATAAGTGCCCATCCCAATGCTGGATTACCCAATGAATTTGGAGAATATGACCAAAGTCCAGATGAGATGGTCGAAGAACTACGACCATATCTACAAGATAAGTTGATCAATATAATCGGAGGATGTTGTGGTACTACTCCTGAGTATGTAAAATGCATAGCCACCCTAGCTAATGAGTACAAGCCAAGGGAGCTGTCTGCTGCGGAGCTAGCTAAAATATGAAACCTTCACCATTACATTTAAGCGGATTAGAACCTTTTATTGTAGGTCCTAATACAAATTTTATAAATGTCGGTGAACGTACCAATGTAACTGGTTCTAAACGATTTTTGCGACTTATCAATGATGGTTCCTATGAAGAGGCATTAGATGTAGCGCGCGACCAGGTTAATGGGGGAGCTCAAATATTGGACGTGAATATGGACGAGGGTTTACTCGATAGTACCCAAGAAATGACTCACTTTCTTAATTTGATTGCCTCAGAGCCGGATATTGCGCGCATACCTATAATGGTAGATTCTTCAAAATGGGAGGTTATTTTAGCGGGACTAAAAACACTTCAAGGAAAAGGTGTGGTCAATTCTATCTCGTTGAAAGATGGGGAACAAGTATTTAGAGAACGCGCACGAACCATTAAAAAATTTGGAGCGGCGGTGATTGCTATGGCCTTCGATGAAGATGGGCAGGCAGATACGTTAGAACGGCGTATAGAAATTTGTGAACGATCTTACCGTTTACTAGTCAACGATGTAGGTTATGATCCTTCAGATGTCATATTGGATCCCAACTTATTTCCAGTAGCAACCGGAATGGAAGAACATCGAAATAATGCGCTCGACTTCTTTTTGACCGCAAAATGGATCCGTGAGCATTTACCTGAAGCGCATATTATTGGGGGAGTTAGTAATGTATCCTTCTCTTTTCGCGGAAATAACAAAGTGAGAGAGGCGATTCATGCGGCTTTCTTATACCATGCCATTCAACATGGCATGGATATGGGTATTGTTAATCCAACTCAGTTAGAAGTATATGACGAAATACCTAAAGAATTACTTAAATGTGTGGAGGATGTGCTTTGGAATAGGCGTGAGGATGCCACTGAACGATTGCTAGATTTAGCTGAATCCTACAAATATGATGGTCAGATAAAAAAGAAGGTTCAATTAGCCTGGAGAGATGAGCAGGTTAGCATGCGTTTAGAACACGCCCTAATCAAAGGAATTACTGAATTTATCATTGACGATGTTGAAGAAGCTCGCCAGCAATATTCATCGCCTTTGGAAGTAATAGAAGGTCCCTTAATGGATGGTATGAATGTCGTCGGAGACCTATTTGGTGAAGGGAAAATGTTCTTGCCACAGGTCGTGAAAAGCGCACGAGTAATGAAACAGGCTGTTTCGCATTTAACTCCTTTCATTGAATCAGAAAAAGACCTACTACAACAAGATATGTCGCGTACCAAAGTATTGCTTGCAACGGTGAAAGGTGATGTACATGATATAGGTAAAAATATAGTAGGCGTGGTACTTGCCTGTAATAATTATGATGTAGTTGATCTCGGGGTGATGGTACCGACACATAAGATTATTGAAGCTGCTATTAAATATAAAGTGGCAATGATTGGATTAAGTGGATTAATTACCCCATCCCTAGATGAAATGGTGGATGTGGCCAAGGAAATGAACAAAGCGGGTCTTCGCATTCCATTGTTAATAGGAGGAGCAACAACCTCAAAACTTCATACTGCGATAAAAATTGAACCAGCTTACCAGTATGGAGTAATTCATGTTTTAGACGCATCCCGAGCAGTAACCGTAAGTAATAATCTTCTAAGCGCTGAACACGGGGTGAAATACTTGGACAACATACAAGCTGAATACCATGATTTACGGTCTAAATACGCTAGGAAAACACAAAAGAAAGAGTATATTGACCTTAAAAGGGCTAGAGCAAATAAATTTTCCACTGATTGGGTCAAGTATGAACCAAGGGTACCTAGGTTTCAGGGTGTTCAAGAGATAGAATTAAACAACATTGATGAATTAATTAATTACATTGATTGGACCCCATTCTTCAAAACATGGATGTTAACTGGGAAATACCCGAATATATTGCAAGATAAAGTTGTGGGCGAACAAGCCACTGAACTGTGGAATGACGCACATGCGATGATAGACCGTATGCGCAGGGATTGTCCACAAACTGCTAAAGGAATATTTGGAATTTATCCAGCATTAAGTACTAACGATTCAGTCCTACTATATGCACCATACAGTGAAAAGAATATACTTTCAGGGTGTGCCGAACCTATCCAGAAATTTGAGTTTTTACGCCAACAGTCAAAAAAACGAAACGGTCAACCTAATAACTCTTTGGCCGATTTTATTTGTCCTAAGGAGCAAGGTAAGGTGGACTATATTGGTATGTTTGCTGT
>CETK01035485.1_pt1 | contig 16055 bp, 17 predicted proteins | sample 361431 | NCBI WGS metagenome assembly CETK01 (sample SAMEA2622452, study PRJEB7988) | marine metagenome | biome: marine biome (ENVO:00000447); feature: surface water layer (ENVO:00002042); material: "saline water (ENVO:00002010), including plankton (ENVO:xxxxxxxx)" | depth 5 m | reverse complement strand
GGCGCTTCTTCCTCTACTGGAGCTTCTTCTTCTGCGGGCGCTTCTTCTGCAGGTGCTTCTTCTTCTGCAGGCGCTTCTTCTACAGGCGCTTCTTCTTCAGCTTCCTTTGCGAGCTTTTCGGCAAGAGCTGCCTTTTTTGCAGCTAATTTAGCTTTTTTTGCTTCTACCTTTTGTATATATTCTTCGGGTGAAAGTTTAGCTTCTTTTGTTAGTGCTAAAACTCTGTCACTCATCTGAGCACCTTTGGATACCCATTTGTCTAATTTATCTAAATCGATTCTAAGTCTTTCTTCTTGACCTTTTGCAGTTGGGTTAAAAAAGCCTATTCGCTCAATAAATGCACCATCTCTTGGACGCCTTTCATCAGCAACAGTAATAAAATAATAAGGGTTTTTTTTGGCTCCGCTTCTTGCTAATCTAATAACTACCATACTAAAAATATATAAAATTGTTTAAAAAGAGGTGTATTTTAGGTTAACCTTGCTAATATTGATAGTATTATTATGCAAAGATTTAATTAATCCTTAATTTAATGAATTTTTTCTTATTAAAGATAACTATAAGTATAGTTATGTATTACATGATCAGAATATTTTATAAAAACGAAAGGTCGCTATATATTTCGGCGCTTGTAGCTGCAGGTCTATTTGTATCTTTATATCTATTTGATTATATGGGTCTATTTAAATATGAAGAAATATCCTTAGTTGGCAATTTGCATCGCATTTCTGTTGGGCTTAGTATTCTATTTTTATTCATTGCTTACAATGAAATAATAATTCTTGAGATCAAAGTAAGAAATCTTAAAAAAGGTGAGTTAACAGATTTACAACCATTTTCAGTAGAAAGAAATTATAAAATTCTCAACAAATTGCTTGGAATAAGTCTATTGTTTTTATCTTTTGTGTTCGTTTCAGGTTTAGGTAGCGCATCTATAGTTGATGCTAATATTGTTTTCAAAGCATTATTTACTCTTATAGCTTGGTTTATCTATGTTATTACATATATTGGAATTAAATTTTTTAGCTTTCCCATTAAATATGCAACTAGAAGTCTTTTTGTTGCAATGCTGGCTGTTTTAGCTGCTTACTACATGAATTCATACATCACATCATTCTAATGGAAGATGCACCCTCTCTATTAATTTTAAGCATGACTTTAGTTTCTCTGCTGATTGTTAGTGGTTTCTTTTCTGGCTCTGAGACAGGAATGATGGCTGCTAACAAAATAAAATTAAAAAATTTATCAAAAAAATCAAAAAAAAGTGCTAAGAGAGCATTAAGCTTACTAAAAAGACCTGATCAACTACTATCAGCAATTTTAGTTGGAAATAATTTCGCAAACATTTTGGCATCAGCAATTGTAACAATAATAATGATTAATTATTTTGGAGGTAATGTCTTACTTGGATCGATAATACTCACAGTAGTGATATTAATTTTTTCTGAAATTACTCCCAAAACCATAGCTACAATAAAACCAGAAAGCTTTGCAACAAAATCATCATTAATATTAAAAATTCTTGTAACGTTATTTAAACCAATAATATTTTTTACAAATTTTCTAAGCAGATTAATTCTTAGAATATTTAAACTTGATGCAAAAGATGCCACCTTAAATGATAATCTTAATACCGAGGAATTAAGAACACTCCTTGAAGAATCTGGGGAACTTATACCAAAACAATATAGAAAGATGTTGTCATCAGTTTTGGGCATGGAGGAGTTGATTGTAGAAGATATTATGATTCCAACATCCGAAATTATAGGAATAGATATCAATCAAAGCTATGAAGCCGCGACAAAAACAATTGAATCAACTTATTACACAAGACTCCCAGTTTTTGACGGTTCTATAGATAACCTTGTTGGAATGCTTCATTTAAAAGATTCGCATTCTTTTTTAGAGCAATTTCATACTAATAGTAAAGACAATCTTAAAAAGATTCTTAAAGAAACTTATTTTGTATCTCAATCAACACTTTTAATGAAACAATTAAGGGAGTTCTTGGCTAATAATCAAAGCATAGCTTTAGTTGTGGATGAGTATGGAGAAATTGAAGGATTGATTTCCGTTGAAGATATTTTTAAAGAAATAACAGGTAAATTTGGCGGAGATAAAGAAGAACTTGAAAAAGAATTTTTTCAACAAAAAGATGGCTCAATTCTAACCGATGGTAATTCAAAAATCAGAGACCTAAATAATTATTTGGGATGGGATATTGTTGAAGATGGCTCAAAAACAATAAATGGACTCATAACAGAATATCTTGATCAAATTCCACAAGCTAATTTATGTATCGAGATAAAAGGTTATAGATTTGAAGTTTTAGAATTAGATGAAAATCTTATTTCTAAAATTAAGATTTCCAAAGTTTAAAGATAACTTTGGCTAATACTTGATCAATATAATATTCACTTTTATATGTATCAGAAATGTAAGCTTTGTTATCGCCCTCGATATGCAATTTTTCTTTGTTGATAGACTTAATTCTTTTTATCACAACACCCAATTCAGGAATGTCAATTAAAATAACGTCACCTTCTTTTAACTTATAGAAGTGCCTGAGGCATATTATTAAATCATTGTTGCAAAAGCTAGGGATCATACTTGATCCCCTAACTCTGTAGAGACTAATCACTCAGTATTGGTACAACCATATTCATATGAGGTGGATTTAATGACTTCTTAGTTTCTGTATTAACGTCTTTTGTAGCCCAAAATATTTCGGCAAATCTATTCACCTTGTCAAGCAAATCTATGCCGTTTTGACGATCAATATCTTGTTTACATTTTGAGGCAGTCATCATAATCGAATGAGAAAGTTCGTGTATTTCAGGAAACTTTTCCATGTGTGGTGCTTTAAAATAGTCACCCCAAATAGTTCTTACTGCGTCTTTTACTTCAATAGCATGTTCTTCTTTTTGCTGAACTAGTCGAGATAGATGAGCTAAATCTTTTTTAGATTCTAGGTCTTCAGGCATTTCACCTATTAGGTCAAGAAATCTTAAAACACTTAGAGCAGCATATTGTGCAACACTAGGATCATAGACAGCACACGGTATATCACAATGAGCTCTTACATCTTTAATTCTCATACAAACCTCCTAAAAATAGCTTTTAAAAATACAATCAATGATATTCCCAAAGATATATATGCAAATAAAACAACAGAACTTACTATATATTCGATGAAATGAGAATGTATTGTACTATCAGCGTGAGCAAACAAATTAAATGAAAAAATTGGTAATAAATATAATGCTTTCATTAAAACTCCAAAATATATTATAGATTTAATAATTATACAAAAAAATTGGGGCATTATGCCCCAATTTTATAGATATTTAAAAGTTACATCATGCCGCCCATGCCGCCCATGCCGCCCATATCGGGCATTGGTGGCATTGGTGTTTCTTCTTTAGGAACATCTGTAACCATTGCTTCAGTTGTGATCATCATACCAGCAACCGAACCAGCTGCTTGTAATGCAGTTCTCGTTACTTTAGCAGGATCAAGTATACCCATTTGAATCATGTCTCCATACTCACCTGTTGCAGCATTAAATCCAAAAGATTCTTTACTGTTTGAAGAAGAAGTCCTAGTAGAAGCTTTTGAAGAAGAAGCTCCAGCAGAAGATGATCCAGCAATAACATTGTTAACAATGACTGATGGTTCCTCACCTGCATTAGATACGATTTGTCTCAAAGGAGATTCAAATGCTTTTTTAGCAATATTGATCCCAACATTTTGATCATCATTTTCACCTTTTAACTTGGCTACTGCCTCAAGGCATCTTATTAAAGCTGATCCACCTCCGGGCACAACGCCCTCCTCAACAGCAGCTCTAGTTGAATGTAAAGCATCTTCAACTCTTGCTTTCTTTTCTTTCATTTCAACTTCAGAACCCGCACCAACTTTAATAACTGCAACTCCACCAGCGAGTTTTGCAACTCTTTCCTGAAGTTTTTCTTTGTCATAGTCCGAACTAGTTTCTTCAACTTGAGCTCTAATTTGATTAACTCTTGTTGCAATTGCAGACTCATCACCAGCACCGTCAATTATTGTTGCATTATCTTTGTTTAGAACTACTCTCTTCGAAGTTCCTAAATCTTCAACGGTAGCACCCTCAAGAGTAAGTCCAACCTCTTCAGAAATTACAGTTCCCCCTGTTAAGATGGCAATATCCTCAAGCATAGCTTTTCTTCTATCACCGAAACCAGGTGCTTTACATGCTGCTGCCTTAACAATACCTCTTAAATTATTGACTACTAAAGTTGCGAGTGCTTCGCCCTCAATATCCTCAGCAATAATTAAAAGCGGTTTTCCAGCTTTAGCAACTGACTCTAATAAAGGTAGTAGATCTCTAATGTTTGATATTTTTTTATCAAACAAAAGAATATAGGGTGAATCAAGTTCAACAGTCATATTGTCTTGATTGGTTATGAAATATGGTGATAAATAACCTCTATCAAACTGCATACCTTCAACCACATCTAATTCATTTTCAATGCCGCTACCTTCTTCTACAGTTATGACCCCTTCTTTTCCAACTTTTTCCATAGCTTCAGCAATTATTTCGCCAACAGCTGTATCTCCGTTTGCTGATATGGTACCAACTTGTGCGATCGCTTTATCGTCAGTACATGGAACACTTAATCCTTTTACATGTTCTACAGCTGCAAAAACTGCTTTATCAATGCCTCTTTTTAAATCCATTGGATTCATTCCTGCAGCGACAGCCTTATTACCTTCATTAACTATTGACTGAGCTAGAACTGTTGCAGTAGTAGTACCATCACCTGCCTCATCAGAGGTTTGTGATGCTACTTGCTTAAGCATCTGTGCGCCCATATTTTCAAACTTGTTTTCAAGTTCTATTTCTTTAGCAACTGATACACCGTCTTTGGTTACAGTTGGAGCTCCAAAAGACTTATCAAGTACGACATTCCTTCCCTTTGGACCTAGTGTTACTTTTACAGCATTTGCTAATGTATTTACACCATCGAGCATTTGCGATCTCGCATTATCACCAAATTTAACATCTTTAGCTGACATAATTTAACTCCCTATTTAAAAAAATTTATTCAACAACACCAAAAATATCTCTTTCACTAAGTATGAGATATTCTTCACCATCTAATTTAATTTCATTTCCGCCATATTGACCAAAAATTACGATATCACCGACAGAAACATTCATAGAAACTGTTTCACCTGAATTTGATACTTTTCCAGGTCCAACTGCAACAACTTCACCTTGTGAAGGTTTTTCTTTTGCAGAACCAGAAAGAATAATACCTCCAGATGATGTTTCTTCCTCTTCTGTTCTTTTAACAAGAACATTGTCATGTAAAGGTCTTAACTTCATTTATTTCTCCATATAAATACATAAAATTTATCTATTCCATTAATTATGGGCTAATAGATATAAATCAATAGATTATTTTATTTTTTAATCTATATATTTGATGCGCAATTGTAACCCCAATTAAGTTTGCAAGTAAGTCAAAATATTCAAAAATTTATTAGGATAATAATATGAACTATTTCAATTAGAAGGAAATAAAAAACAAAAAAATTATTACAATACTTTGCAGTCTTATACAAAATAGATCTTATTTTGGATATTTTCACTATCTGAAATTTAATCTTTATTAAATTTCCATTTCCATGAGATTATGAACCTTCAAATTCGTATGTGATCAAATCTAAACAATGGGTTTCTACTAATTCTGATTCAGAACATGATTGATGAAATAACTCAAAATCTATCTCTTGAAATACATCAGATTCTCTGTCATACATAAAAAAATGGTCGAGTTGTTCGAGATCTTTTAAAAATTCTTTGGAATTATAATTATCCCGAATTTCAGCAAGTTCGAATGTACCATATGTATTTTCAATAATATCTTCTGATATATATTCAAAAGGTAATAAAGTGCATGGTGGTTCTAGCATTCCAAAGTCACTGTCACCATAAAAGGTGTCACCAACCAACTCTATGTCAAATTTTTGACCAGTCTTATAAACAACAGCAATATTTAAATTATAGTAAGCACCACCAATATCATCTACATCCATAAGATTTACCTTACTAACTAAACTAATCTCTTGTTCTTTATTTTCACTCATGCTTTTATTTCTCCATATTAAATAAAATCTGAATTGATTATATTACAAGTAACATTTGATAATCACAAAATATGTTTACGAAAACCACACAATTACTATTGCAAGTGAAATTTGACAGTCAAACACAAAACTTTCTATGCAGTAGCATCTGTTTTGATAAAGAAATTTCTATTTAAATATATTAATAAAATTGCTGGTATGGCGAGTAGTGAGGTAAATACATAAAAACTCATCCATCCATAGGAAAAGCCAAAAATTTCTTGAAAATTTTCAACAAGAATGCCAGAAAAACCGCTAAATGTTTTTCCTAAAAATGCCATTAATGAAGTAAACAAAGCATATTGAAACCCTGTGTACTTAGTAGAAACCAAACTCGTAAGAAAAGTTATGTTAACTGTTCCAACAATCCCAGCAGTGATACTGTCAGAAGCAACAATTGATGATAATAAAAATATGTTTTTATCATTAATAGCTGCAAATGAAAATAATACGTTTGTAAACATGACCAAGACTGCTCCAATCATCAAAGACTTATATAAACCTATTTGTTTTATCAAGAATCCTCCAATAAAAACTCCAACAATTGTTGCCATTAAAGCGATAATTTTTACATATCCTATTTCTGTTAATGAATAGCCTGTATCAATATAAAAAGGGTTAGCCATAGGACCCATGACAATATCAGTCAGTCTGTAAGTTGCAACAATTAATAAAAGCATTGAAGCAAGCTTCATACCAAATCTTTCAAAAAAATCTTTTATAGGCTCAACTATTGAGTTTATGTGATTGAGTTCAACTAATTTTTCATTTTTCTCTTCAGTTGATATAAGGAAGGAACATATAAGATTAATAAAAATTATTAATGCCATCAATTGATATGCTGCCGACCATGAGTATGCATCTGCAATTAATAAAGAGAATGACGATCCTACAAGAATAGAAACCCTATAACCAAATTGATATCCAGCTGCAAGATTACCCTGATCTTCTAATTTTGCACTTTCAATCCTAAATGCATCAATGGCAATATCTTGAATGGACCCAGCAAATGCAATTATTAATGCAAGAACTGCAAAAATTAATAAATTAATTTCAGGATTAATCTTTGAAATTAATATTAAAGACACAAATATAATTATTTGCATTAACAAAATCCAGCTTCTTCTAGCTCCAAAGAAGTCAAAAAATGGAATAGAAAATCTATCTACAAAAGGCGCCCAAAGAAATTTTAATGAGTACGTAAGGGTTATCCAGCCAAAAAATCCTATTAAACTAAGATCAATATCAACATCTCTCAACCAGGCAGTTAGAGTGATAAAAACAAGAACATAAGGTAGCCCTGATGCAAAACCAAAGCCAGTAAAGGAAACTATTTTTTTTAAATCCTCTCCATTCATATTTGATTAATATATCTATTCCATTCGAATTTATCTCCAGGATCGCTCTTTCTACCAGGAGATATATCTGAATGGCCTTTAATAGAATCCTTTGAAATATAAGGATATTCTTTCATTAACTTTTTTGTTACATCAATTAATACCTGGTATTGTTCAATAGTAAAAATGTCGCAATCTGAGCCCTCAAGTTCAATTCCAATGGAAAAATCATTACAGTTTTCAACACCATTGAATGAGGATTCACCAGCATGCCATGCTCTCTTATCGAAAGGAACAAACTGTATCATTTCACCATCACGTTTGATGTATAAATGAGAAGATACTTTAAGATTTTTAATTTCATCAAAATATTTGTGGTCTGAAATTTTTAATTGATTTAAAAAAAAATTTTCAACATCATCTCCACCATATTCTTTTGGAGGAAGACTAATTGCATGAATAACAATTAATCTTATATTATTCTCATCGGGTCTTTCGTTAAAATTTGGAGATTGAATATATTTAACATTTTTTATGAGATGATTTTCTATCTCCATCTATCTCAATCCAGGTGGTAATTTAAAGTAAATATCTTCATTATCTTCACCATACTCTATAATTTTTGCATCTGTATGCATCTCCAAACATTTTGCAATTTCCATTACTTTAGATTCAGGTGCTGATGCGCCTGCAGTAATAGAAATTTTTGAATAATTGTTTAAGTCATTTAAATCTATATCGTTAAATTCATCAATCAGAACTGATCGACAACCACATTTTTCAGCAAGTTCCCTTAGTCTGTTGGAGTTTGAGCTATTCTTTGAACCAACAACAATCATAAAATCTGACTCTAGAGCTAGTTGCTTAACTGCATCTTGTCGGTTTTGTGTGGCATAACAAATATCGTCTTTTTTTGGTATATCTATTTCTGGAAACCTATCTTTTAAAATACTAATAATGGATTTTGTTTCATCAACGCTTAATGTAGTCTGAGTGACTAAAGCTAATTTTGTTGGATTATTAACCAAGATTTTCTTGGCGTCTATTTCATTTTGAACAAGGTATATTGAACTATTATCAGAATTAATATGCCTGCCCATAGTTCCTTCAACCTCTGGATGACCCTCATGACCCACAAGTATTATATCTTTGCTTGCTTTTGCATGTTTCCTTACTTCCATGTGAACTTTAGTTACAAGTGGACATGTTGCATCAAAAAAGTGAAGGTTTCTTGATTTTGTTTGTTCTTCTACAGCACTTGAAACTCCATGTGCACTAAAAATTACAAGCGAATCATCTGGGATCTCATCTATTTCTTCTACAAAAATTGCACCCCTTTCTCTTAAATCAGAAACAACAACTTTATTATGAACAACTTCGTGTTTTACATAAACAGGTGCTCCGTATATATCCAAAGCCTTATTTACAATATCAATTGCCCTATCAACTCCAGCGCAAAACCCACGAGGATTTGCTAACTTAATTTTTCTTGTCATTGCTTCGTCTTATAAATTAATTCAAAGTATATAATTAAAATGGCTCCAACGGTTATAAATGCATCTGCTAGGTTAAAAATAAAAAATGAAAAATTACCAATCTCTAAATGCAAAAAGTCCGTAACTTTTCCATCAACTATTCTATCTACAATATTACCTAATGCGCCCGCTATGATTAACGATAATGCTAATTTTGCAATTTGAAAAGTCTCATTAGAAAGTAATCTAATGAGATATATGAGTATAAATATAGTAATTATTAATAAAATATTAGAAGCTAAATCTCCATAACCATCAAATATGCCAAATGCAATACCGGAATTATAAATTAACAGTAAATCAATAAAGGGTAAAAAAGTAGTATAAGATTGTCCAATCAAAAAATTATTTAAAGCATAATTTTTGGAGATTAAATCCAATATAACTAGGAAAATAATTAATGTTGGATATCTTAACTTATACAAAGCTTCTTTGCTCACCATCGCCATCTATATTTTTAATACACCTTTTACATAAATCAGCATGTTTTTTATCGGTTCCTACAGAGGTATGTCTGTGCCAGCATCTTATACATTTTTGATTTTTTGATGGATTAACTTTGATTTTAAAATTATTATTTTCTTTAACATCTGTCTCTGAGCATATAAATAAAAAATGGAGTTCTGCTCCAAGTTTCTCAAGAATTTTTATATCGTCATTATTAGCTTCTATACAAACATTTGCATCTAAAGATCCTTTGAGTTTGTTTTCATTTCTCATTTCCTCAATAGATTGATTCACATCATTTTTAATTTCAAAAATTCTTTTCCAATCAGACTTTGAGATTGATGATTCTTCAATAATTTCTGAAACATCATAATTAGATAGAAAAACAGATTCTTCTTGATAGTTCAGTCTTGCACTGGTTTGCCAAATTTCTTCAGCAGTATATGAGAGAATTGGTGCAACTAGTCTAACCAAAGTATTTAACAAATAATCCAAGCTAGTTTGACAAGATCTTCTAGCAATAGAATCTGACTTGCATGTATATAATCTGTCTTTAACAATATCAAGATAAATGCTGCCAAGTTCATTTACGCAAAAGTTATGGATTTTCTGAATTGCCTTATGATAAGAATACGAGTCATTAAGTTCTAAGACATCTTTTTGTAAGTTTTTTGCTTGAATAATGATCCACTTATCTAATTCCACTTGATTTTCAAATTTAATATTATCCTTATCTTGGTAATCATATAAATTACCTAATATAAAACGAAATGTGTTTCTAATTCGTCTATACTGATCGGAGGTTCTCTTTAATATTTCATCAGATGCAACCATTTCGCTTCTAAAGTCAGTAGATGCAACCCAAAGTCTTAAAATGTCTGCTCCCAGGTTATCCCAAACTTTTTGAGGAGATACAACATTACCAAGAGATTTTGATTGTTTTCTTCCTTGCTCATCAACAACAAATCCATGGGTTAAAACTGTTTTATATGGAGCATCGCCATTCATTGCAATTCTTGTTAATAATGACGACTGGAACCATCCTCTGTGCTGATCAGAGCCTTCAAGATACAAGTCAGAAACTACATTACTACCAAATCTTTTTGAAGATACAGCATAATGAGTTACTCCTGAATCAAACCATACATCCAATGAATCAGAAGTTTTTACATAATCTTCTGCATCTGTAATGTAATCTTTTAATTCAAGTTTATCCCAGCTCGACAATCCATTTTCTTCAATATGTGAAGCAAATTTTTCGAATAATTCTTTTTGTTTAGGATGGATGTCTCCAGTTTCTTTATGAACAACTAGAGTAATTGGTACACCCCAATTTCTTTGCCTTGATATGCACCAATCTGGTCTATCGTTAAGCATAGATTCTATTCTTTGAAAGCCCCAAGAGGGCTCCCATTTCACTTCTTTGATAGCACTTAAGGCACCTTGGATCAAATTGTTCTTTTTCATTGAAATGAACCACTGTGGTGTTGATGTAAAAATTAGTGGAGTCTTATGTCTCCAACAGTGTGGGTAGGAATGATGATAATCTTCATCATTAACAAGTACATCACATTCTCTAAGCTTTTCAATTATTAATGGATCAGCTTTAATTGCAGGGAGCCCTTTTATAAAGTCTAATTCATCTTTAAAAAAGGCTTTATTGTTTAGAGCATTAATAGTTTTTAAATTATTCTTTTTGCATATTATGTGATCATCCATACCATGCGCAGGAGCAGTATGCACGCAGCCAGTTCCTGATTCAGTTGTAACATGATCTGCATGCAGAAGAACTGAATTTCTTTTTATAAAAGGATGTAAAAGTTCAATATCAATAAGCTTTTCACCCATTACGCTCGATATTTTCTTACATTCAGTATTCCATCTTTCCATGCATTGATTGATCATCTCACTTGCAATCACATAGAATTTTTTGTTAAGTGTTATTAACGAATATTCAATTTCTGGATTTATACAAACGGCTACATTCGATGGCAATGTCCATGGAGTTGTAGTCCATATTACAAATGATATATCAACAATATCTTTAATATTAAAGGCGTCATGCAGATTTTTTAAACATTCTTTATCAACTTTAAATTCAACATCAACAGATCTTGATTTCTTATCGATATACTCAACCTCTGCCTCGGCTAAAGATGAACCACAATCTTGGCACCAGTGAACTGGCTTTTCACCCTTTTCGAGATGACCTGCGTTATAAATAATACCAAGAGACCTTACAATATCAGCTTCAAATTTTGAATCTAAAGATTTGTATGAATTTTTCCAATCTCCAAAAACCCCTAACCTTTTAAAATCATCTAACTGATTATCTATTTGTGTTTCAGCATATTCCTTACATGCAATCTGGAAGCTTTCTTTATTTTTGACGATTTCGCTATTTTTACCATGCTTCTTCTCAACATTAAGCTCTATTGGTAATCCATGACAGTCCCAGCCTGGGATAAATGGTGCATCAAACCCGAGCATTGTTTTATGCTTGATAGTGATATCTTTTAAGATTTTATTAACTGAGTGACCGAGATGGATTTTGCCATTAGCATATGGAGGACCATCATGAAGAAGAAAAAAATCTTTATCTTTATATTTGCTTCTTATCTTTTTGTAAATATCTTTATTTGACCACAAGTTCAAAATTTCAGGTTCCTTTTTAGGCAGTCCGGCCTTCATTGAAAAATCAGTTAGTGGAAGATTTAAAGTATCTCTGTAATTAATCGTCATTTGGAGTATTTAAAATATTTTTAGCTAAAGATATATCCTGTTGAATCTGGAATTTTAACATGTCTAAATTATCAAATTTCTTTTCATCTCGTATTTTTTTTATAAATTTTACTTGTAGCCTTTCTGAATAAATATTTCTATCAAAGTCGAAAAGGTGTACCTCTAAGACCGGTTTATCTCCCCCAACTGTTGGTCTTACTCCCATATTTGCAATTCCATAAAGTTTTTCATCATGTAAGTTGCATTCAACTGCATAAACTCCTTTAATTGGCAATCTTTGATCTGGAAGCCAAATATTTGCAGTTGGTATATCAATGGTTCTGCCAAGATGTTGACCATGAACTACTTTACCTGAAAAGGTATATGGCCTTCCTAACAACTCTTCAGCAAGATCGAAATTATTATTTATTAATTCGTTTCTTATTCTAGTGCTACTAACCCTTTCTCCCTTATGAAGGATTGTTTCAGTATTTTCAACAATGACATTATTCTTAATTCCCCAAATCTTAAGTAAATTAGAATCGCCTTTTCTGTTCTCACCAAAACGAAAATCGTCTCCAACAGTAAAACTTACGAGATTAATTGACTCTAATATTTCTGAAATAAATTCTTCTGGCTGCATGGTTCTAAGAGAATCGTTAAACTTTAAGAAGAACGCAAAATCTATTTTATTTTGTTTGAGTAATTTTACTTTTTCACGCCATGGACATATCCGAGGAGGAGGCATTGAATTTTTATCTCTTATTTTTGCAAAATATTCTGCTGCATGAGGTTCAGTAAAAAAAACTATGGTTTTAGAATCATGTCGTTGAGCATTTTTTTTTACTTTATTTAATATTGCCTGATGTCCCAGATGCAATCCATCAAAATTCCCAATTGTTCCGCAAACTTTTATCTCAGGAAACCTTGATTTAAACAATGCTAAATTATGTTGACCTCTTATTAAATACATATTATTCCAATATTGTTTTAAGCGGCTTCCCAAAAATTATTCTTGAAATTGAGAAATATATAAAAATTGCCACTGTAACCTCAATTACAAGGAAGAATATCCTGTCAAGCTGATTTAAATCAATGAAATTAATACTTTGAGAATAAAAATTTAAAAATATGATTAAAAATGAGCTAGCAACTAAAATCATTGCATTAAATTTATTAAACATTGAATTTAGTTTGATAAATCCATCTTTATACAAAATTATTTCTAAAATACAAACACTTATTAGTGCTGCTATTGAGCTTCCAAGTGCAATCCCAACATGCCCAAGACCTATAACAAAAGCTAAAAAATAGTTAAAAAGTACATTTAATATTAAAGATATCAATGCAACTATCATAGGTGTTTTAGTATCCTTTCTGGAAAAGAAAGCTGGAGTCAATACTTTCATTAACATAAAAAAAGGTAGTCCTAAAGAAAATGCCATCAAGCTATATGATGATTTAATTACATCTATTTTTGTAAAAGCACCTCTATAAAAAATTGTGCTGATAATATCTTCTGCACAAAAAAATAATCCAATCAGTGATGGTATTCCAATAAATAATACAAACCTTTGTCCATTTTTAATGCTTTGGATGAATTTATTTTTTTCATAATTCAAATCATACTTTGATAAAGTTGGTAATAAAACTGTACCAATTGCGATTGCGAAAATCCCTAAAGGAAATTGAATTAGTCTGTCAGATACATACAACCAAGTGGGACTTCCAGTCTCAAGTATCGAGGCAAAAATAGTATCTATAAGTAAATTAATCTGGAAAATACCTCCAGCAAGTATTGCTGGAAGAATCAATGTTATAAACCTTTTAACACCTTTATTTTTAAAATCTAATTTAGGTATTGGCAATCTATCAATACTCATTAATGGTGAAATTTGAATCAAAAGCTGAAGAAAGCCAGCTAACAAAACACCCCATGCAAGAATATAAATAGGCATATCATAATAAGGCGCAACAAAAACAGCTGCAATAATTAAAGATAAGTTGAATAAAACTGGTGTAAACGCTGGCACGGTGAACTTTTGATGAGTATTTTGTATACCTCCAGCAAAGGCAACAAGGGACATTAAAGCAAGATATGGAAACATGATTCTAAGAACTTGTATTGAAAGATCTTTTTTTAGAGGATCAATATAAAAACCAGGAGCAAATATTAATACAAAAATCGGGGTGAATATTAATACAATTACAGTAAATACAAACAATACTGTAAGAAGTGTTCCTGCTATCGCGTTTAAAAATGCTTTTGCATCATTTGTATTTTTATTTTTTTGATAATCACTATAGATTGGTATAAAAGCCTGGTTAAATGCTCCTTCAGCAAAAAAATGTCTAAATAGATTTGGGATTTTTAAACATATTATGAAGATATCATGAAATACAGAAGCACCCATAAGGTTTGTTGTAGATATGTCTCTCACCAATCCAAAAAATCTGGATAAACTAGTACCTGACACAACTTTTTTAAGGCTGCTAAAAATACCTTTTGGGTCTGATTTGTAAGAATTAATTTTTGTCAAAATCTAGTGCAGCTGAGTTTATACAATACCTCAAACCAGTAGGTTGAGGGCCATCATTAAAAACATGTCCAAGATGAGCATCACAACTTGAACACTTCACTTCGGTTCTCACCATACCTAATGAATTATCTTCGAATTCATTTATTGAATTATTATTGCTTGGAATAAAAAAACTAGGCCAGCCGCAGCCTGAATCATATTTTGAAAATGATTCAAATAAATTTTCTCCACAACAAATACACTTGTAAACCCCATCTTCATCAAAGTCCCAGTATTTCCCAGTGAATGGTCTCTCTGTTCCAGATTCCCTAGTTACTCTATAACTTTCTTCGCTAAGCAATTCCTTCCATTCTCGATCATTTTTTTTTACATGAGTCATAGCTACATTGTAAATAAAAAGGGTCTTGATAGGTAGATTTAGATAGTTTTATGCTGTTTTGCTATTTATAGCATCTGAGTAACAAATAAAGCCATCAATAAGTAATTTCGGTACCAATCATCTGTCAAATTGTGACAAATTATAAGTCTTAAGAATATTAATGAGTATTGTCAGGCTTAACTATACTTTTAACCCAGTTAAATATTGAATTATTTTTTAAATTGAATCTATCAAGCATGTCGAAGTCTTTTGCAAGCTTTTTTGGATCATTAAAAAAATCTTTCCGAGATATAAATGAATCTTGGTCAAGTTTTTTTACTAATTTTGCTGGATTTCCTGCGTATATTGAATTGTCTGGAACATCTTTTGTTACTACTGCTCCAGCTCCAATAATACTGTTCTTGCCAATAGTTACACCTTTACAAATAATTGCACTATCGCCTATCCAAACATTATCTTTTAATATAACTGGTTCAGTTTTACCAACAGGTTGTGCTCTGTCATAAATCCCATGCCAATCAGCATCAGATATATATGCTCCATGAGCAATCATGCAAGCATCACCAATTTGTATTTTCTCTGCAGCCATAATTCTAACACCTGGCGTAATTAGAGAATATTTTCCAATTGAAATTTCACCTATATTCTCCCCAATATTCCATGACGTAAACTGAAGAACGGCATCAGGTGCGCCAATAAGTGTTGGATAATCACCAATGCTTACACAGTTACCAAATACTTTTATATATCTTGGCTTAAAGTATGCACCACCCTTTCCTAAATACTTAAATTGTGGTTTTAAAAAATATTGAACGTATAAATTATTTAATCTTGTAGCATATTTTTTTAACCAATATGGCCTGTTATCTTTTCTAATAATATTCTCCTAAATATATTATTTTAATATGATAAAGTACCCAAA
>CETK01041375.1_pt1 | contig 16069 bp, 13 predicted proteins | sample 361431 | NCBI WGS metagenome assembly CETK01 (sample SAMEA2622452, study PRJEB7988) | marine metagenome | biome: marine biome (ENVO:00000447); feature: surface water layer (ENVO:00002042); material: "saline water (ENVO:00002010), including plankton (ENVO:xxxxxxxx)" | depth 5 m | reverse complement strand
TACAAGTGGCACAAGAAAGTAGCTGACAAATATGAGAAAAAGTTTATAACACCATATCTATCAGAGAACGTCAAGAACTATTTTTATAACATGGATTGGGATGATGTAAATTTACCATATCAAAAACATCATGTACGAAATGCATTCTACCAATTTAAATTAATAAAAAATGTAAAAAAGCACTTGAATTTACAGATAGATTGTGGTATAATAAGCTTATTTGAAACATTAATTGACAATAAAGAAATTAATTTTAGAGATAGAAAGAGGGTTATGGATATATGTAGAGATTGGAACTTGCTAAATAGTACGAATACTTTAGAGGAGTTCATGCAATGAAATATCAAAAGTATAATTTACAAGATGTACATGATGCATCTAAACAAAATAAATTTAATGTGATATCTACATTTGCAGGTGGTGGTGGTTCTAGCACAGGTTATCGTTTAGCAGGTGGTAAGATATTATGCATCAATGAATTTGTGCAGGAGGCGCGTAACACATATAGTGAGAACTATCCAGATACACCGATTTTACCAGATGACATAAAAGAACTTACTGGTCAACATCTACTTGATGCTGCAGGTATCAAAGCTGGAGAGGTAGACATACTTGATGGTTCACCACCATGTAGCGCGTTCTCTGTAGCTGGTGCTATGGTTCAAGGTGGTCATTCAAAAGGATTTAAACAAACTAAAAAATATTCAGATGGTAAAAAGATTGAGAATATTGAGGATTTATTTTTTGAGTTTCTTAGAGTTGCAGAAGAAATAAAACCTAAAGTAATCGTAGGTGAAAATGTTGCAGGTCTGACTATGGGTGAAGCTAAACAATATTATTATAAGATTACAAATGAGTTTGAAAAGATAGGATATGATGTATCATCTATGGTGTTAGATTCTTCACACTACGGAGTTCCTCAAACAAGAAAGAGATTGATATTCATTGGTGTTCGTGAAGATGTAACCACAGCGATAGGACTTACATTTATGAATATTGCTGGTGTGTTTCCAGAGAAGTTCTCTGAAGCTATAACTTGTGGAGATGCATTTAGTGATTTACAATATGATGAAGAAGAAATAAAGATGTTGACAGAAAAGTTTTCTAAGGGTTCACATTTTGAAACAGCATCCAAGATGCCAAAAGACCCAGACAAAGTTTTAACTGGCTGTGATTATCACCCTAAAGGTCATCACTTCAACATGAAAAGAATATCAAGACATAAACCTGCACCAACAATTACAGCATCTGGTGGTTGTATTCATTGGGAAGAAATGAGAAAACTTGCATTGTGTGAAACACAGAGAGCTATGTCTTTACCAGATGATTTTAAATTAACTGGTAAGTGGGAACAAAAGTCAGAAAGAATGGGCCGTATGGTTCCGCCTTTGATGATGAAAGCAATTGCAGATTCTATTTACGAAAAAGTATTGAAACCTTACAAGGAGTTACATAATGGCTGATTTTACATTTGCACATAGAGAAGAAGGCTTTGATGAACACATAGAAAAATCTATTCGTGGTTATTCTAATTTACTTGATGATGTAATAAGTCTATCAAGATACTTTGTTGAAGATGGTACAAATATTGTTGACATAGGTTGTTCTACTGGTAAACTTACTAAAGCTATGATTGAATATAATCAAGACCATTGTTCTAAAGGAAGATACATAGGTATAGAGATTGCTGAAGGCTTTTATAAAGACTTAGAAAAAAGAGCAGATGAGTTAGACAAGTATGAAGTAGATTTTATATTAGATGATATTCGTAATTATGAATTTATGAATTGTTCATTAGTTACATCTATTTTCACTCTACAGTTTATGCCAAAGAAAGATAGACTAAACGTAATAAAAAATGTTTACAATGGATTAAATGATGGTGGTGCTTTCATCTTTGCAGAAAAAACCATATGTCAGAATGCATTAGTTCAAGATATGATTACATTTAATTATTATGATTATAAAAGAAAGTCATTTGATACTGAAGATATTATGGACAAAGAAAGAACACTAAGACACATGATGAAACCAAATACATGGAAAGAGATAGAAGATAATTTGCATAGAGCTGGATTTTCAGATGCACAACCATTTTGGCGTAATCATGCATTTGTTGGTGCACTAGCTATTAAATAGGAGTAAGTATGGTAGAAGATTTAAGAATGGAAATGCCAAGAGAGGGCTTGATAAGACAAGAACTTATCTCATATGAAAGAGATGAAACTGGTAAACTTATGAAAAAAACTACAGTTAGAATTTATATGGGAGATGATGATTATCAAGACCATTACATATCGGAGCCTTTAGTATGAAAAAAAGACCAAGTATATTAAATGATTACATAAACTTTGTAGATACAGTTACAAGTGATATGACTAAAAATTATGATGACTTCAAAGATGCATTAGAAATTATGCAAGAACAAGGTATTGAACCATCTAGATTACTTACTGCATCAGTAGGACTATCTGGAGAAGTTGGCGAGTTCAACGATATCGTAAAAAAGATATTGTTTCAAGGTAAAGAGATTGATGAAGATACAAAGAAACATTTGAAGTCTGAATTATCTGATATATGCTGGTATATGGTTCAAGCTATAAAAGCTTTAGATAGTTCTTGGGAAGAAATATTTGATATTAACATAAGTAAACTTTCAGAAAGATACCCTGGCGGGTTTGATGCATTGAAGTCGGCAAGTAGAAAAGTAGGAGATATTTAGTGAGTGATTTTTTTAAAGATATAATTAAGACAACTGGTAATGAATATGCATCATTAGTTTCAGATGGCATCGAGGGGGCAGACGTAGATAATTTTGTTGATACTGGTTCTTATATTTTCAATGCGTTATTATCTGGTTCTATCTATGGTGGATTACCTAGTAACAAGATTACAGCAATCGCTGGTGAATCAGCAACTGGTAAAACCTTTTTTGTTATGGGCATGGTCAAAAGCTTTCTAGATGCAAATCCAGATGCTGGTTGTCTTTACTTTGAATCAGAAAGTGCAATCACTAAACAGATGGTGATTGATAGAGGCATCGACCCAAATAGAATGGTAGTCATTCCAGTTACAACTGTACAAGAGTTTCGTACACAGGCAATAAAGGTTTTAGATTCATACTTAGAAAAATCTGAAAAAAGACCTATGATGATGTGTTTAGATTCACTTGGTATGTTGTCAACCACAAAAGAAGTTGAAGATACAAGTGAGGGTAAAGAAACTAGAGATATGACAAGAGCGCAAGTTCTTAAAGCTGCATTTCGTGTGTTGACTTTGAAACTTGGTCGAGCTGGAGTTCCTATGGTTGTTACTAATCACACTTATGAATCTATGGGATTATTCTCTACAAAAGAAATGGGTGGTGGCTCAGGTCTTAAATATGCAGCATCATCCATTGTATTCTTATCTAAGAAAAAAGAAAAAGATGGGTCAGAGGTTGTAGGTAATATTATACATTGTAAAAATTATAAGTCAAGATTGACAATAGAAAATAAAATGGTAGATGTTCGTCTGAATTATGAAAAGGGTTTAGATAAATACTATGGCTTGTTAGAGTTGGCAGAAAAATACAATGTGTTTAAAAAAGTATCCACAAGATATGAATTACCAGACGGAAGTAAAGAATTTGGTAAAACGATTATGAGTAATCCTACAAAATACTTTACAAAAGATGTGATGGATATTTTGAATGAATGTGCTGAAAAGGAGTTTAAGTATGGAAACGTCATACAAACCGATAATGAATGATGTAAAAATAATTGAAAACGTAGCCTCTCCAATGTTTCTTGAATATGTAAGATATCAGATACAAGAATCAGAGAACTGGAGTTGGCAATATCCAAAAGGTGCACACTTTAGTAAAAGGCATCCTAAACTTACATTAGTTGATGGAACAGAACAGCCACCAAAGGTAGAAAGACTTGCTGGTATTGTGATGTCATTGTTTCTCATGGTTTATGAAAAAGGTCTACATGGCACAGTGTATCCAGAATTGATGTGGGCAGGAGCTTCTATTAAGGATAAACATAGAGAGGATAATACTCATACAGACCATATGGATGATGTACCAAAAGATATGAAAGTTTTAAAAGTTCTTGGTATGTTGAACTCTGATTGGAAACAAGAATGGGGTGGTGGGTTTACTTGGAATGGTAAAACATACTATGCAAAGCCAGGTTCATTTTATGTTTTTGACCCAAGAGTTCCACATAGAGCAGATAACATTTTGTGTGATGAAAAAAGAATAGCAATAGATTATACAGTGAGGGCGATGTAATGGCATTAGTAGATGTAGATGGAAATCCAATAAAACCAATAGTTGATGAAAGTAAATTACCAACAGTAGAAGAAATACTCAAAGACCCTATCACAAAGAAATTTGTTTTTCTTACAAGTGAGGCTTATCCAAATCAAACTTGTATTGGTCTTACTTCTGAAACAGATTATCATGGTGTTGTGTATCGCTATGGCGAAGTGACTTTACCAGATGAAAGTAAATTAGATGCAAATAATAACTTGAATTTAAAATTTAAATATGATATATTAGAGAATAATGGCATTCCAAAAGAAAAGTTTGGAGATGAATTTTTTAAATTAATTGGTGATATTTTATATCATATCATCATAACACAGGCAGAGGATAATACGAGTGAATCAATCAATAGAACGAACAACGCTGAGCAACTTAGTAACGAATGAAGAATATTGTAGAAAAGTATTACCATTTATCAAACCAGATTATTTTGATGTAAAAGAAGAAAGAGTTGTATTTGAAGAGATTACAAACTTTGTTGAAAAGTATAAACGTATTCCGACAAAGATATCTTTAGAGATTGAGGTAGAGTCTAGAAAAGACTTAACAGAAGACCAACATAAAAAGATTGTAGAAATTATTCAAACACTTGATTCTACTGATGTTGATATGGAGTGGTTAGTTGATACTACAGAAAAGTTTTGTAAAGATAAGGCAATCTATAATGCAATTGTAGATGGCATCTCTATCATTGATGGTAAAGATAAGAAACGTAGTCCAGATGCAATACCAAGTATACTTACAGATGCTCTTGCTGTTTGTTTTGATAATGCAGTGGGACATGACTACTTTGATGATAGTGAAGAACGATTTGAATTTTATCATAAAGTAGAGGAACGTATTCCTTTTGACTTAGATTTTTTTAACAAGATTACAAAAGGTGGATTACCACAGAAGACTTTGAATATTGCTCTTGCTGGAACTGGTGTTGGTAAATCTTTGTTCATGTGTCATATGGCTGCATCTTGTTTATCTCAAGGTAAGAATGTTTTGTATATCACCCTAGAAATGGCAGAGGAACGTATTGCAGAACGTATAGATGCAAACCTAATGAATATTTCTATGGAAGATTTACATGACCTACCAAAGAAAATGTTTGACGATAAGATTGCTAAACTACAAAAGAAAACAAATGGTAAACTTATTGTAAAAGAATATCCAACTGCCACGGCACACTCTGCACATTTTCGTGGATTGATAAAAGAACTTGCAATCAAAAGAAGTTTTAAACCAGATATGATATTTGTTGACTATCTAAATATTTGTGCATCTTCTAGATTAAAAGGAGCTACCAATGTTAATTCGTACACTTATATCAAATCTATTGCAGAAGAATTACGAGGACTTGCCGTTGAATGTAATGTTCCAATTATGTCGGCAACACAAACAACAAGAAGTGGATTCACATCATCAGACTTGGGGCTTGAGGACACATCTGAATCATTTGGGCTCCCAGCAACAGCGGACTTCATGTTTGCTCTCATCTCCAATGACGAACTTGAGGCACTTAATCAAATCGTTGTCAAACAACTAAAGAATAGATATAATGACCCAACTGTTAATAAAAGATTTGTTTTAGGTATTGATAGAGCTAAAATGAGGTTATATGATTGTGCACAGAAAGAACAAGAAGATTTAGTAGATAACGGACAAGAAGAGGTAGTTTTTGATAAGACAGACTTTGGTAGTAAGTATGATAAGTTCTCAGCCATAAAGGATTTTAAAGTATAAATAGTACATAACTATATTCAAATGGAGATGTTGATGCTTTCGAAAAGTCTAAGACAAGTTAGGCCACGGCCTAATCATAATATTTCCCATGTACAAAAAATACAATCTTTGTTAGAGCAAGAGCTAGAAACAAATCCAGAATTTATTGAAACCTTTATGAAAGGTCTATCTGCAGACGATAGAACTCAAGTGTATGAAAGTGCTGTCGTTCTTGTTGCACTAAGTGGTGGAAAAGTAACTAGGTCAAGTTACAACTCAATCATAAAAAAAGACTTTGCAAAAAAAGCAAAAGACTGGGCAGAGAAAAGTGTACCTAAAGAATATTTTGACCTTTTACTGGAATATTATTCCAATTTAGGCTATCCTATTTCAAAATTAGGTAAGTTCCAAGATTTTCTACAAGATAGTATCACACAAAATTATTACAGAGTTATGCCAAAATCATTTCAGTTCTCTTTACAAACAAAAGAGAATACTGCAGATTGTGTATTAATCCTTGATGCAAGTGCTGCAGAACTCACAGCAATGCTGAAAGAAATTGCAAAACTAAGTGAGAGAGAACAAGTATCAAGAGCCACAACACAACCAGATGGTAAAGTAACAATATCAAATGATAAAGGTAAACAAATTTCATTCTATCAAGTGTCACTTAAAAAAGGAGAGGGTGGAGCTAGAATAGGTAAAGTTGGTTCATTTATAAAAGCAGTTCACGACCCAGTAAAACAAACAGAACATTTTGGTTGGACAGAAGATGATATGTTACTATTAGAATTTAATTTGATGGATAGAATGAGAGATTTAGTAACTACCTTTAAAAATATTGCAACTAAAGGTATCAAAGTATTTACTGATTGGGCTCAAAATCTTTTCGGAAAAGTAGTATCGTTAATAAAAAATATAGCACAAGCTGGTGTGAATAGAAGAATTAAAAACAAAAGAGATTTAACATCATTATCAAATGATTTAATTAGAGAGGTTGGTTTACAAAAACTAACAGAACAAACAATTCCAGCTAAAGATAGTTTAGTGAAAAAAACTACAGCTTTACTAAAAGTCATAGACCAAGTTAATGATAATCACGATGCCAATGTAAAATTAGTTAGAAAATTAAATGATAGACCAAAAATGAAAATCAGGGCTGTCCCACCAATATTATTCATTGGAGAAAAAGACGGACAATATAATGTAAACGAAGCAAGATTTATAATAAAAGATATTTTAAATGATTTTAAAAAAAATAAAAGTGTAGATAGAGATAAGTTTAAATTTGCAGTAACTCTAGCCTCTAATAATGCTGGTAATATTGCAATCAATGAGATACTAAAAGGTGTAGAAAAAAATATTGGCCAATACGAAAACTTGGTGGAATCACTTTTTGCCTTTGTATCAACTTTAGAGGGTGAAGCAAAATTTGGAAACACAGCATTACCTCTTGTTATATGTTATGGTGGATTAGATGGATATAATAAAAACTTAGGGACTAGAGATGATTTTACAAAAACAAATCAAGCTGACTTATTACAGAAAGGTAAACAGATAAATGATTTTTATGTTGTGGTAATTGAGATAAGTAAAGTAAGAAATAAATTATACAATGCTGTCAATGTTCACTTGTGTACTGGGTTTAAAGATGATAAAGGTAAACCAAGCCCAATATATCAAACAATGGGTATTGCAAACTCATCTGGCTCTAGTTTTAGTACAAAGATTGAGATAAATACAATAACATCTCAAAGTAAAGTAAATAGTTGGAAGTAAAATGATTAGTTTTTCAGAATTAACAGAAGACAAGGGTGGTAAAAATTTACACCTAGAACATCTAGAAGATGAAATCATAAACTATGGAGTTGATGGTGGTAGAGCTGCAATAAACTTTCTACGTTCTCTTAGAGATATGTTAGCTGGTAATGCTCGTTCATCAATCAACATGACAGTAAAATGGGATGGTGCACCTGCCATCTTTGCTGGTATTGACCCAAGTGATGGTAAATTCTTTGTTGCAAAGAAATCAGTATTTAATGTAAATCCCAAACTGTATAAAACAGCTAAGGAGATTGATGATGACCTATCTGGAACACTCAACGAAAAATTCAAAGTTGCACTCACAGAGTTCGCAAAACTCGGAATCAAATCCGTTATACAAGGCGACCTTATGTTCACAAATGATGTGGAAACCCAAACCATTGATGGTACAAAATACTATACTTTCCAACCTAATACTATTGTCTACGCTGTGCCTGTTGACAGTAATTTTGGTGGTGTCATAGCAAAAGCAAAAGTAGGTATCGTGTGGCATACAACTTACTCTGGTAAGACTTTACCAGAAATGAAAGCATCTTTTGGTGTAGATATTTCAGGCCTTAAAAAAACTCCAAGTGTTTGGATGGATGATGCAACTTACAAGGATACCTCTGGTACTGCAACTTTTAATAATAAAGAAACAGAGTCTGTAACAAAAATACTCTCTGATACTGGTAAAATATTTCAAAGAATAAATGCACCATTGTTAAAAAAGTTTATTAATTTACAACAAAGTATGACAGGTGCAATTGTTGGTGCTAAACTTGCCACATACAATAATAGTAAAGTTCGTCAGGGACAAAGAATTACTAATCCAAAAGCTCATGCAAAGGGTTATGAGAAATGGGTAGAGATGTCGATACAGAAACAAATTGACAAAGCTAAAAGTGTGGCAGGTAAACAAAAATATACAAATATTCAAAAAGAATATGTGAGAGAAGTTAGAAAACATACTAACAACTTAGCACAGATAATTACATTTCAAAATTTACTTGTTGACGCAAAGATGCAAATCATAAAAAAACTAAATAGTGTTAAGGGATTGACAGATACATTCATCAAGACCGCAAATGGATTTAAAGTAACTAATCCAGAGGGATATGTTGCTATTGATAGAACAAGTGGTGGTGCTGTTAAATTAGTGGACAGAATGGAGTTCTCATTTAACAACTTTACTGCTATAAAGGCATGGGACAAATGATATCATTTTCTGAACTATATTCTCATCTAAATGAGTTAAAACAAGTTAATTTAGCACAGAGAAGAAAACAAGCACTTCGCATGAAAAAATTGGCCAAGTCTGCAGCTTTTAAGAAAAAAGTAGAGAGGTCAAAATTCAGAGTGGCCTCCCCAGAAAAAATAAGAGTTAAGGCACAAAAACTTGCAAAGAAAAAAGTTCTTGACAAATATTATCCAAACTATCAAAATATGCCTATGATGCAAAAAATTAAGGTAGATGCTATTGTAGCTCAAAAGTATGGTAATATGATTAATAAGATAGCCACAAAGTCTTTAAAAATTGTAAAGAAAAATGAGTTACAAAAAGTAAAAGATGCAAGGGATACTAAAGATGCGTAAATTTTCTGATGTAATAAACGAAGCAACTGGAACAATAGTTTTCACATTTGGTAGATTTAATCCACCAACGACAGGCCATGAAAAACTCATAAAAAAAGTAGCATCTGTTGCAGGTTCAATGCCATTTCGTATTTATCCATCCCAATCAAATAATCCAAAGAAAGACCCACTTCCATTTGCACTTAAAGTGGCATACATGAGAAAGATGTTTCCTAGATATGCAAAGAATATTAAAGCAGATAAAAATGCAAGGACTGCTATTGAGATTGCAGTAAAATTATATAAAGAGGGTTTCCATGCAATTAATATGGTTGTTGGTTCAGATAGAGTAAAAGAATTTCAAACACTGTTAGATAGATATAATGGTGTTGAGGCAAGACATGGTTACTATGGTTTTGATGATATAAGAGTTATTTCTGCAGGAGAGCGTGACCCAGATGCTGAGGGTGTTGAGGGTATGTCTGCATCAAAAATGAGAGCAGCTGCTACAGCAGGAGACTTTGATTCATTTAAAATGGGAGTTCCATCTGGTTTTAGAGATGCACTTAAATTATATAATGATGTTCGTAAATACATGGGTATTCGTGAAGAACGAGATATGGGTGAGATGAATGATTTTGAAACTCTAAGAGATATGTATCTTACTGGAAAGATTTGGAATGTAGGAGATATTGTTGAGGCCAATGGTGCAAAAGGTAAAGTAATTCGTAAAGGTACAAACTATCTATCATTTGTAGATGAGAATAACAAAGTACATAAAGCTTGGTTGTATGATATTGAAGAACAGAAAAAGATTACAAAAGTAAAACAAGCCAAAGGTGAGGTTGGAGATGTAAAAGGAACACAACCTGCAAAGTATTATGCAAAAGGTGCAACTGGAAAAGATATGTCTAAATCCACAGCTGTTGCACGTGCAAGATTTTTTGCAAAGGGAGCAGACAAACCAGATAATGACCCAGATTCCTACAAACCAGCTCCTGGCGATAAAGGTAAGAAAACAAAACCATCGCAATATACTAAAAAGTATAAACAGATGTATGGAGAGAAAGATATTAAGATACCACTAGAACTTCTTAAACTTTATAATAAAGGAATGGCAGCTCCAGCTGGTTCTCCTAAACACAAAGAGATTATGAAACAGATTGATGATATGAGAAAGAAACTTGGTATAAAAGAGAAACTTGGTAAAGATGCAGATGCTGGTGATTACATAGATGATTTTAGAAAGTCAAAAGCACCACAGTTCAAGGGCAAATCAGATAAGAAGATTAGAGATATGGCTATTGCAGCTTATCTAGATGCCAAGGATAAAAAAGAGGAAACCGATATGAAGTTTTATCAAATAGATGAAAAGATTGCTGGTCTAGTTAAGAAATCAAAAGAAACTGGTGTTCCTTATGGTATCCTAAAAAAGAGTTATGACAGAGGAATGGCCGCATGGAAAACTGGACACAGGCCAGGCACTACTCCACAACAATGGGCATTTGCAAGAGTGAACTCAATGTTAACAGGTGGTAAGGCTGACCCAGATTTACAACCTAAAGTAAAGGCTGCAAAGAAAGCAAAGAAGGCTAAGAAAGAAGAAGTTACAGAAACAATGGGTGTTCTAGATATGTATGGTAAAGATACATCAAAAGAAAAAGAACAAATGGCCAAATTACAAAAGATGTTAAAAGATTTAGAAAAAGGTAAAAAGACGCCAGGCAAGGGTTTTGCAAAGATTAAAGTAAGAGAACTAATTAAAAGTCTTCAAGAAAAACCTATCAATGAGTGGTTTGAATCTGATAGAACAAGGGCCATCTATCAACTAAGACATGGAGATGATTGGTGGTGGAAGCTCAATGAAGTCCATGATAAGATTTTAGAAAAACTTGGCTTATGTTGTGATGATTGTGGTGAGGAACTTAATGAAGCAATGTATCATCATGTATTAAAAGGTAAGATTGTTGCAAGTGGTAGTAAATCAAAAATGCAAAGTTTGGTAAAGAAAAATGGTAAAACAGTTTTCAAAGGCCCAGACTCTAATTATGTATTGAACTCGCCTGGGGCTAAAATTGGTGATATAAAAGAGGAGATGAAAGCCGAGGATTCTTTGAAAGACTGGAAATATGAAGATGCAAAAGGATATGCAGAGAAACTTATTGATGAATATGGTCAACCAGATGAAGTAACAGAAACAATGTTGAAATGGAACAAACTTGGTTCATTTGGAAAAGATGAAAGAGAAACATATATCATAGATGAAAGTATTCCTCATGCATTTCCAAAACCACACAGAGATTATGTTTACACAGTTATGAGTATAAAAATACCAAGTGATATGTTAGACACACTTGGTCATGTAACTGGTAGTATAATTTATGATGGACTCAAGGAAGAGGTTACTGCAAGATGTGGTAGTCTATATGCAAACGCAGCCACAATGGGTTTTGTCAGAGATATGGTTGATGGTAAAGTTCCAGTAGAAGATGGGCCTGCTAAAAAAGAATATGCAGAAAGAATTACAAAAGACCCACTACCAAAGTTCTATGATAATAGAATGGATGAGAGTATAGAACATATGTGTGGACATTGTTTAAACGAAAGTCTTTGGGCAAATATACACAAGAAAAGACAAAGAATCAAACAAGGTTCTGGTGAGAAGATGAGAAAAAAAGGTGAAAAGGGAGCACCAACACCTGCACAGATGAAAAGGGCAAAAAGTGAAGATGTATTAAGTTATATTGAACGTAAAATGTCAACTCTTAGAAAAGATAAAGAGTTACCAAATTTAAAAGTGCCAAAAAAAGGTAAAGCTGGTGTAACTAAATTTCAAAGAAAAGGTGGTAGTGCAAGTAGATTAGATTCACCCTATAGAATGATGATGAGAAATTCTTGGGGAGAGGTAACTGAGGCTGCAGAATATCAAGGTAGAAAAGTTGAACTAAATAATCCAACGAGAGGTGATGTCAAAAAATTTAAAGTATATGTAAAGAACGATAAAGGTAATGTGGTCAAAGTAGAGTTTGGTGACCCTAACATGGAAATCAAAAGAGATGACCCAGCACGAAGAAAAAGTTTTAGGGCTAGACACAACTGTGATAACCCTGGCCCAAAATATAAAGCTAGATACTGGTCATGTAAGTTTTGGGAAAAAGGTAAATCTGTTTCAGATTTAATGAAAGGATAAGAACATGCGAATGGGAACATTATTAGAGCAGGTAAGAAAAAATGAGGAAGGCTTTGCAAGTGATGCTCAAAGACGAGCTGCATTTGCACAGGGATATAAAGCTAAAGGTAAAAAGAAAGAAGAAGAGCTTGATATTCAAGAAGACGGCCATACAGATGTAGCCTCTGCCATTCGTCAATGTAAAACTATCTTAGAAGATTCTATGCAAGTCTTACAAAAACTTAAAGGTATGAACCCAGAGGAGTCACTACCAAGTTGGTGGACTAATAAACTTGCAGTATCATCTAATAGTATGAACAAACTTAGAGATTACTTTTTAGTTCCCACAACAGAAGAAGTAGAACTTGATGAAGCTTTCAAACCAGACCAAGTAAAGGCTGCCGTAGCTATTGCAAGAGATAGTAGATTTTCTATGAAACAAATGGTTGACAAAAAGACAGCAATTGAAAAGATTGCAAAAGGTTTATCAAAAGACCCAGCTGTTAAAAAAGTATTAGATAAAGTGTATGAGGAGTTTGACCTTAATGAAAAAGCTGGAGATATACCAGACCTTAAAAATTTAGTTGGTGAATTAGTAAAGGCATCTGGTATGCACCTTGCACAATCTAAAAGAGTTCAGGCTCATGTTGATATGATGGTAAAGGCAGACGCGAAAGGCCCAGAGGGTGCTGGTGGTCTAGCAGACTTAAAAAAGATTGTAGGTGAATTAGAGAAAGCATCTGAGGCTCACAAAAGACAATCAAAGAGTATTGATGCCCATGTGAAATTTATGGGTGAAGAAATAAACGAAAAGTTTACCAAGAAAGATTTTAAAGACAATGAGGATTCAAACCATCACACAGAGAATGGTGTAGAAATTGTAAATATGTTTGGTACATCTGCTGAAAAGGTGAAGATGGCTGGTATTGCAGCTAGACATAATATGAAAGGTGGTATTAGTAGAAAAGACCAACAAGATAGAGATGCATTAGTTAAGAAGTATTATTCAAAACTAGAGTCAGTAAATGAAATGTCATACAAGCCAGGCTCTTTCAAATCAACCAAACCTCAAGAAAAAGGTGCAAAAGCTTTCGATAATTTTATTACACAAGCAAAAAGATATGATGACCTTGATTTAAAAGATTATCAAAAAGCAAGAGCATTATATGTTCAAGCATCAGACCCAGCCTCAAGGGAAAAACTTAAAAAGTTTATCTTTAATTTAGATACTGAACCAAAAGAATTAGTTATGAATTTAATTGGTGTAAATGACCCACAGACATTTTTGCAAATGTATCCAAATGCAAAGAAAGGTCAACCATTAACCACAGTTTCATTTGCTCATAGAAATATGAAAAGTGAAGAAGTTCTACCTGGCCATACAGTTCAATCTGTAGAGTATAAATTTAAAGATAAAAATGAAGCAATGAAAGCAAAGAAAGTGTTGCTTAAATATTTTAATAGTGTAGATGATGAAGATATCAATAGAGGTGTGATTATAGTTGATGCTGGTAGGAGAGATATGAACAAAGAGCATGAAGAGATTATGAAAAAGTTTAGACCAAAGGTGTTATCTGGAAGAAAAATTGATAGAAAAGGCAATGTGTTGGACATGAAAGAAGAAGTTGAACTTGATGAGATGGATATGAAGTTCGTTTTAATTAATATGCAAAATAAAATTCAAGGATTTACATCCAATGAAAAAGATGCAAAAGAGATATCAAGAAGAACTAAGTCAACTATACATCCTATCAAAAAGAAAATTAGTGATAAGACATTAGAAAAAATGAATGCACTAGCTAGGTCACCAAAAGAATTAAGAGATTTAGGTATCATAGAACAACTAGCTGAGGCAAAAGACATTAAGATTCTTGTGAAAGATGTAAAAGATAGAAACTTTCTCAAAGACTTACTAAACAAAGCAAAAGATGAAAAAGTCATGGTGGGTTCACCAACACCAGCTGATAAAAAAGCTGGTAGATATACTTTTGTTGGGCCAAAAGATAAAGTTAATAATGTATTTAATTATGCATTTGACAAATCTATTAATAGAGGAAACTATGCACCAGCAACCATGATGCATGAGGGAGCTTCAGAAATGCTTGATGAAATATCAAGGGCAAATGCAAATAAAGTTAATTCTGAATTGTCAAAAATTCTTGGTAAGATAAGATTTACACACTTTTATCAGATGGGGCCAAAAGCAATATTTAAACTACCCAAAAATGTAAAACATGAAGTTGTAGTTAATAGAAATGATATGAAAGATGCAGCTGATTTATTAATGAAAGACAAAGGTGATGTTGGTTTCATGTTTAAACAAGGACAACTAAGATTAGCTAAGGCTATGGATAGTAATGTTGTAGAAGAAAATGAATTAATTAATAAAGCTGCAGGATATATTTCTCATATGCAAATGGCTGAAAGAATAGACCCAGCAGATATTGATGATACAGCATCTGAAAAGGATATAGAGAATGCTGCAAAGAATATTATTATGCAACTTAGAAAGTCTGTTTCCATGAGAGGAAATAAAGACGTAGAGTTTGCAGATGGTAAGAAAAAAGTGGATATGAGAATTGCACAGAAAGCAATTGATATGCACATGAGAATGAAACCTCAAGATAAATTGAAGTTTCAAAATAAAATAGCAACCTCATACAAGAGTTTGCTCAATGCTATAAAGGGGAAATAAAGATGGCATACTTTGACACAAAATCTGGTAGTCTTGAGGAAGCAATTCGTGGGGCTGTTAGAAATAAAATAAATGAAGCAAAAATCATTTTAGACTTAGAAAATGATGACCCAAAACTAATTAAGGACATCAAAAAATTTGGACTTAAAGTAAAAGATTTAGGTTTTAGCGGTAATGATGGTTATAATGAATATGAGATTAGTGGCGACCAAAAGAAGATTGCAGCTGCAAATAAAAAACTAAATTTGATGGCTAATTATGATGTGAAAAAAATGGATGAAAAAAAACTTGACCCAGTTGGTAAAGAAGATGGTGACATTGATAATGATGGTGATGAGGATGAAACTGATAAGTATCTTGCACAAAGACGTAAGGCTATCGGTAAGGCAATGAAGAAAGATAAAAAAGAGGGTAATGCTTTTGGTAAAGCTCTAAAGGATGCAAGAGAAAATGGTGATAAAACTTTTGTTGTATCTGGTAAAACCTATAAAGTTGAAGATTATAAACAACATGAAAACTACGATATAGGAACTCAAGAGAATACGAAAGCAAAGTTAGATGCAACTCCTGGCCAATCTTCTGATGACTGGCAACAACAAGTAGAAACTATGCAAAAGAAAAATGCATCTATGAGAGAAGCACTTGCAAAAGTCTGGGGTGTAGATGAGGGTCATAATCCATTCGCTGAAAAAATCACTCGTGGAACTGGAAAAAAAGGTTTAGATAAATCTTTAGATAAACTTTATGGGCCAAAAAAAGGTTCAAAAAAAGAAGATAAAACCATGACTGGCAAACCAATGAC
>CETK01104525.1_pt1 | contig 16107 bp, 8 predicted proteins | sample 361431 | NCBI WGS metagenome assembly CETK01 (sample SAMEA2622452, study PRJEB7988) | marine metagenome | biome: marine biome (ENVO:00000447); feature: surface water layer (ENVO:00002042); material: "saline water (ENVO:00002010), including plankton (ENVO:xxxxxxxx)" | depth 5 m | reverse complement strand
TAGTAGTAGTAGTAGTAGGGATTGTAAGAAGCGGTTCTGGAGTTGCGTCATTATACGTGTAGCCTTCTGGACAAGTAGAAATCATCTCTGAAAGTGCATCCCATTCTCTTTGTGTTGCAGAAAGATTCCAAAAAGATTTGATTCTTATCCAGTCGTACGCATATTCACACCAATATTCAGTATTGTCAGGCTTCCAGTCTTCAGGACCTAGTGCTCCTTTTGACCTGTTTGCTCCTGATTGAACAGCCAGGAGATGATCACTGTCCCCTAAGTAATTTGCATATTCCTTTTTTTTTGAAAGTGACCATTCATGTCCTCCTGAGTCATGTGCATTTTTGAGTGGCACAAAATGATCTACATCTAAATCTGATGCTGAATAGTAATAAGTAGCTGTATATACTCCGTACCATTTTCCAGTATTGACGTAACAGCCAGAAGAATTGGTAAATGTTACAACTTCGAAAGTTTCATCTTGAAGTACCTCATGTCGTACATTTTGACAATCTCCGTCTTCATCTGACCAGTGACTCCAGTCGTCTCTTTCATAAGTGGAAATAGAGGTACTAATTTCTTTGATTACAAGCTGTGGATAACCTGGGTCAGATTGAATTGATGTTGTTGAGGTTATTGGGGGTGTATAATTTGTGAAACATAAATCATAAGTGAAAACTTGGTCACCATTTTGTTGTTCACTAATAATATTTATCTCAATAGTATAATTAGCTGCTTCATTGCTGTCTGTATTGTCTATTTGATAAGAATAGGTGCCACTTGTATATGCTGTAGGAAAAGTAATTAATTCTGCGTTATTTTCTTTTGTGAAGAATACTCTGGTGAAATTACCATCATTCTTTTCAACCAAAATTCCAATATGTATTATATCGCCACTACCAGCCTCAGCCGTCCACTCTAGCTCATAAATATCAATACTAATATCTCCAATTGGGCAGTTTGTGATAAGAACTTTAGGAGGGTCTACTTCAGACCCCTCATCAGCCAATGTTGTTGTGGTTGATGTAGTTGTAGATTCAGATGTAGTTGTAGGTTTAGTTGAAGAAGTAGTTGTAGGTTTAGTTGAAGAAGTAGTTGTAGGTTCAGATGTAGTTATAGTTTCAGAAGTAGTTGTAAATTCAGATGAAGATGTAATTGTAGATTCAGATGAAGATGTCGTCGAACAAGAAATCAACATCAACAATAGGATTGATTTTGTTATTTGTTTAAGACTCAAGCCTTAATTACCTTTAATCGTTTGCATGCCCTACATCTTTAACTGGTATTAATCTAATATATCCAGCGCTATCTGTTGATTTTGTTTTGATTATTTCATAATTCTTATCAACCCGTGCTTTATTAAAATCATTTATATGTCTTTCTGGTGCAAATTGGAAAAAATGCCAGCTGTTTTTTTTGGTATCTAAAAGGTTTACATTGTGCTGATCCACCATTTGCATAATTTCGCTATTTTTATTTACTTTAAAGACTTTTTCTTCAATTTCACTTTCAATCGTTGGAGATTTCCATAGACGTTGCTTAATTTGTTGTTTATCACTTTTTATCTTTTTTACATTTGATTCAGCTTCTAAAATACCTTTTTCAGATATTAATTTAATATACTTTTCAAGCTCGTCTTCCAACTCTTGAAATGATGCTTTACTAAAATTTGAAGTTTTCATTCCAAATAATTTCTCTTTATTATTTCTTATAGATGTGTCAATCATATTTAAGATTTCAACGCTCCCAACTTTTACAAACATATCAAAAAACTGTTGGTCTTGCACGCCTTCACCTTTGATAATTTCGGAGTAAGCTGGATTCACCAAATCATAAACTGTCTGGATATTTGAATCTTCAATTTCTATCTCTTGAAGTTCTTCTTTCTTTAATTCAAAATATTTTTTAACCTCTTCTAGCATTGCTTTGTGTTCTTTAACCTTATTAACTAAATCTCCCTTCAAATACCCATACTTAATATCATTTATGACTACATCTCCAATGTTGGTTTCTAAGTTTTTTGCAACCATGGCTAATTCTGAAAAGCCTATTTTTCTTGCCCAAAGTTTTAAATAATAATCAGAGATTAAAAGAAGAATAAAACTCAAATAAACTAGTAAAGAATAAACCATCAATAACGGAACAAACAAACTAAAAATTGAACCCGCCCTATTAGCTCTATTTTTCCACTTGTTCCAATTTTCTATTGCCTCATAGTCATTGTCCTCAACAGCTTGCTCATATGAAGATGAAGTCCATAAGAAGGTTTGGCATTTTTTAGCTGTTGGACTATCACCAATAACAAATTCTGAGTAGAAGTCTATTAAAGAATAATCTAAGATGATGGAATTTTCCATACCTGGGTATTCAGACTCTGAGCAATCTGCTCTGACACCACTGATGTAGGATGCAAGGAAAATAGTAATAAATAAAATTATTGAAGAAAAGATAAGGTGAATAACCGTGCCCTTACCTTCGTTGCCTTTTTCTTTGCTTTTTTTATAGAAAAACTGTGTAAATATTTTCTTACCTAAAACTAAATTTAAAAATTTTGGCACTGTTTTTGAAATCTGTCCTATAGTTTCAAATAATTTAACTTTATAGCTTGACTGAATTTTTTCTTTTATCTCCTGCTCTGTTCTTGGGCTCAATGCTTCTATTTCATTATCTAGAGTGGGAAGAATTACTTGAAGCGTATGCTGTTGCTCAAGGTTAGAAATAATTTCTTCACTAATTTTCCGTATTAGTTCATCTCCCTGATTGACTAATTCTGATTTTTCAGCACTAATATCTATACCTTTTTTTTGTAAATTTATAAAATGATTCTCAGGAATACCCTCTGTTCTAACACTTGCAAAAGAAGCCAAATCTTCAGATAGATTATTAACTTCAGTTTTAATATCATTAAATTTTTCTTCCAACCTTTTTTGATATGTTTCTATATTGAACCTTACTCTATTTACTTTTTTGCTAAAGATTGATGAATTTTTGTTTTTTTTCAAACCAAATGCATCAAGAAGTGTATTTTGAATTTCTTTGATTTCTTGAATTGAATTATAAATTTCGCCTTCATTCTTCAAAAGTTCTTTTTTATCTAAATCTGTTCCAAACTGCATTTCTGAAGGCCTGGATATGTTTATTTTTGAAACTGTATCCGCAGTTTTAAGGTTTCCACTAATAGAGTCAAGAGAATTAAAAATTACATCAGCTGTAATATTTTTGTCGCCAAAACCAACAGATACTTTCTTGAAACCTGGAATAAATATAGTGTTTTGACTTGTAATCTTATCGGATGTAACTTCTTGAAATACTTCAGGAATTTTAAGAATCTCAATAAATTCTGCTATCGCATTCTCACCATCTAAATCTTTATCCCATTTGGCAAGTTCAGCAATTGATCCAGTTGAATCAATCTTAAGACCAGTTGGTCCAGGAATCCAAATTGATGTAATGTCTTTTTTATTTTTTAGCTGATTGGGTAACTTGAATTCTGCCTTGCTGTCTTTTACTTTAAATTGATCAACAAATACAGCAATAAATGTAAAAGAATAATTTGTTTCTCTAAATTGATCAATGACTTTCCAAAAATCAGGTGGTGTCTTTTGCAAAAGACCATTCATTTTAAATATTATACTGAAGGGCTTCAAGGTTCCTTCAGAACTATTCATGGAGTAAAGCAAATCTTCAATTGATTGTTTCTTAATTTCTTGAACAACAGCAGGATTGGTTAAGTCAAAATAGACGGTGTCGTTTAAATTGTTGTCAGTCATTTAATTTTGATAAAGAAAGAATATGATTTATTGTTAAATCTTCATCAGTAAGTGATATTTTTCTGTCTAATATTTCAGGAAGGACGTCTTCCCAGAAATGTAAATACTCTTTTAGTTCTCTAACAATACTCTCATCTTCTTTAAATCCTTCAATCTTTTTATTAAGATTTTGAATTTCTTTATTTTTTAAAGTATCTGTTATAAATGTAAAGTGATTTGAAGGTTTAGGTTTTTCGTTTTGAATTTCTTCAGGTATTTCTTTTTCTCCTTGACCTCTCAATTTTTTCAATTCTTCAATTTCATTAGTAGAAGCAGTTAATTGAAACTTTAGAAAATCTTTCATGAAAGTAGGTAGGGGATTTCCCACAGTGCTTTTACTGAGAGGGATGACCAACTCTTCTGCTGCTTCTGAATCTTTGTATACAAATTTAGTAACTTTTTTAAAGTCTGAGTCTGCAACTACACCATCATCTGACTGGAAACTTCCTTTTCCTAAATAAATTGACAAGAAAAGCCTTGTTAAAACCTTCATTGCGTCGTTCTCTGATCCTATTAAATTTTGACTAGATCTTCCTAGCCTTCTTCTCCACATTATTTTGTCTTTTCCTGGAGTATTAATTTCGCTTTCATAAGCAGCCTTTATGCACTCATATGATTCTTCATTTCCGAGAATACCTTGAGACATAATTACATAAGTTACAACAATTGCATCTCCTTTTGATGCAGTAAACTCCCACCCTGCATCATTTTGTATAGTGCCTAATGCACCACCCGTTGTTAGCTTTTTCTTAATCCAGTCTTGAATAGCCTTGTTTTCTGTAAAAGCAGGATAAGTAACCCTGACCATTTCCTTAACACGTGTTTCGTTTTCATATTTATCATTTGATGGTAGTCCACCTGGAGCAACCATTGATGCTATTTCAGAGCTTAAACCAGCTATAGAAATTTTCATAATGTCGTTTTGATTGGCTTCATCTATTGCACCTTCAAGTATTGTTCTTAAATCAGGAACTACTGGAGATAATTTTTCTTCGGAATCGAAGTATCTATTCACTCCTTCAGATAACATTTTTGAAACAGAAGGGTCCACCATATCGATAAGAATTTCTCCTAATTTAGAGTATTCTCCATCTACTTTGCTCCAAACAGATGCCCAACTGTTGTTGGATTGTTTTAGCACTGTTGAAAGTTGGTCAACTGGATTTTTATCTTTTAGAAATGGAGTTCCGTTAAAAGCATTCTTCAAGCTATCCCAGGTTTTATTTAATGATCCTATGTTTGGAAGAAATTCTTTAACTAATTCTCCCTGGTTCCCAATGTCAGCTTTTGCTTGTAATAAGCTGCTGGAGTGATCGTCGCTCCAATTACCAATTGTTCTTCTTATTTCATCAATTTCATCTTGCCATGCTCCTTGTACATTGAGACTAAATTGTACATCATTAAACAATGCTTGAGACCAATAGTATGGAATTAACTCTTTTTGAACATGGTTTTCAATTAAAGCAACCCATCTATCAAATTTTTTCTTGTTCAAACCTCTTGCTTTTTTTAACTTATCAGTAGGTGCGTTCATTTGTGAAAAATTCTTAATTTTATCTAAAGCGGACCCACTCACATCATTAGGTTCTCCAACTAATGCATTAAATGCATCAAATATATTAATGTCAGATTTTTGTTTTAATACCTCATCGATAATTTTTTTAACATTGATGGAACTAAGTCGTGCTGAAACTTGATACTCGATTTGCTGTTTGATATCACCAAGACTCTCTACTTGAGCTCTTAGATATCTAGTTGCAATTTCATCAATGTCCTTTGATTTACTTGGAGTTTTTGGCCTAGGTGGTAGCGAGGTGTTTTCTGGAATTAAGTTTTGAAGTGACACAAAATCTAATTTAGCTGCTTTTAGAATTGCATCAACATTATCACTTCTATCTTCTTTTTTTTGTTTTTTTGACTCTTCTATTGCCTCTGTTATAAAATAACCAGATACTAAACTACTAATTCTTTCAATAGGTATTGATAGCCTTGACGCCACAGCAGGAACTAGTGGCTTTAACCCAGGCCCATTAATATCGTCATCTCTTCTTTGGTCTTTGTTTACTAAGTCTGCAAAAAAAGATAACTTTTTACTATCTTCTATTTTTAACTCGCCACCTATGTTTGATAGGCAGAATGCAGCAATAGATTTATACACATCGTCTAATTCAGCATTAGGACCTTTAGTAAAAGTAAAGCAGATTGGAATTGGACTTTTTTCTTTATCGCCGCCGATTCCAATTGTTAGCTGTCCTGGATAGGTTTGTTTAAAGTTTTCTGCCTGAGCAGCTGACGGCGCATTTGTATAATCAATTAACTGAGCTAAATCTGAGATTGCATATCCACCGTTTAATTTTGAATAATGATAAGCATCCGCTGGTTGGTCTTCTTCAAATGCCTGCGGCATTAGTACCAGTGGAAACATGTATGTTGTTAGACCAAGATTTTTATTACGTATCTTTTCATCAAGAAGATGTAAAATGTCATAAAATATTCCCGTGCCCGTTCCTCCAGCAATAGAGAAAGCAACATAAATATAAAGCTCCTCTGCAGGGCCATTTTTACCAGAAAGTCTCTCTAGCTCTCCTTGCGATTTTGATATATTATCAAGAGCATCATCAAAATTTGTAAGAAAAGCATCTGCATTTGGTTTTAGAGATTCAAAAAGAGCAGCTCTGCCTACTAATGGAAATTGTCCAGCTCCAGCTGAAATTGGAGATACATTAGGTTCTTGATCTTGCGGTGGCAACCAACTTTTTACGCTTTGAGGCATTTGTGCTCTAAGTCCACTAGCTACTACTTTATATGAGCTTGGCACTGACATATCTGTTATAGGGGTAGTTGTTGAATAGTAAGCCTCATCATTTTCCACGCCTAATCTTGTTCTATGTTTTTTTACCTCAGAAGAGTCTGTATCAATTAAAACTGTTTGTATGTTCCGAGGAAGCTCAAATGGACTAAGGTTTAATGTTGGGTGTGCTTTCATCAATGATGTGCCATCTGGTCCACACATCTCTTTTCTGAGCATAATATCTAACTCAGTTGCTACGTTTATTCCTGTTCCGCCTAATCCTACAAAAAGTAGTCTTTGATTGATTTCTAAACTCATAAATATACTTTCTAATCTTCTAATTCTAAGTCTGAATCATCACTCTCCATATCTAAAGGATTGTATTCGACTTCTGGAGGATCTGCAATAAATTTAATTGTGTTGTTGTTCGGTAGTATTATTTCAACTTCTTGTTCTCTAAAACCTGTCTCTTCAACAATATTTTCAGGGTCAAAATATCTTAAGGAATTTTCATTTGATTCCTCATCTCGGTTTGTAAAAAGTCCTACTAAACCAATTTTGTCCTCTGAAGATAAGATAAGATTTGCCTCTTTTTTGTCATCTGTTTTTTTAATAGAAGCTGAATCTTCTAGCATGGTTACATAGAAGTATACGAATTTTGATTTATCGATTAATGCAATTGTCTCAATTTTGTGATTTAGACTGTTGTAGGATTCTATTTTTCCACTAGGCAAAAATCTTTTTCTCGATGCTAAGTAAACTAACAGGGCTAATAAAAGTAAAGAAGCTCCTACTATCAACACCCAAGGGAAACTACCTTCTTCAACTATAACTTCTTGTTCGATGGGTCCTGTAGTGGTGGTTGTGGCTGGGATGACTTCATAGCTCCATTGTTCAGTTGGTTTATACTGCAAGTCTTTATATTCTGAATTTATTTTTAATCCATCATTTACTGGTTGTAAAATCATTTCATTAAAACCAGACTGAAAGACTAAGCCTTCAAATGCATTGATAGTTACTTGGTTGTTTGAAAATTCAATCAACTCTTCTCTGTCTGAATTGCTGAATTGTGCACTGAAGACAGCTTTGTCTATTGCAAGACTTAAATCTGTAGCATCAGATCTTGTTGGAAGTAATTCCAATGTGCATTGATCAACACCATCTTTTAAGGTGTTGAGGTTACAAGAACTCTCGATGTAAAAAGTGCCGTAAAAATCAATTACTAAAGGTATTAAAGGTTTATAAGAGCCTGCTTTATTCTCATCAAATACTTCTGTGTTTGCAGACCAAACTCCTTTGACGGGATTTAATTCTTGATAACAGAATATGTAAGCATCTTCACACTCTTCATCAAAATTAATTTCCACTACCGTATTTCCGGCTGAATCTTGAACTATAGGCTGAACACCATCAACTCCGTTGAGATTAATTTTTATTTCTACAGATTCCCATAAGTCAGAAACATCGAATAGGTGCGGTTTGCTAGGTTCTAATAAAATTACTTCTTTTGACTCGCCGCATGTAACTTGTTTCATCGCAGTACTTATACTTGCTTGAAGTTGACTTACAGTTCTATTTTCCTCATTTAAATATACTCTCTGTGGGTTTTGTTCTTGACATGCTCTTCTTTCTGCACTGAAACCTAGCCATGTATTTAAATCACTTGCCTTTGCGTCCCCAAACCCAAATATAAATAGTTGTACATTATTTTCTATCATTAATGGGGCGATGTTCAAATATCCTCTTTCGTACTCAATATTGGCCTCGGGTGACCCGGCACCCGTATCTAAAGGATCTAATGCACCATCAGTCAAAAGTAAAAATACGGGGACATAGTTTTCTGGATCGTTAGATATTACTTCAAGACCAAGTTCGAAAGCTTTAATTTGATTTGTATCATTTTCAACACCTTTAACTCTGTTATCTCTCTCTAAATTGTCAGTTCTGGAAGATTGTATTTTGTTTGTACAATCACGAAAAAAATTACTTCCATCCAGAGTCCTAATTTCTTTCGCTTGTTTGGTTTCGCAAATTTGAACAGCCTCTGTAGCAAATGCAATAATTGAAACTTTACTATTGTTTAGTTTGTCATTATTCAAATAAGTTGGAAGATTTTGAATTAGCTGTTGTAGTTCTTTAGTATCAACAGTTTTTAAACTTCCGCTGATATCAGCTAAAACTACTAAATGGATAAGCTCCTCTGTTTCCTCGTTAGCATAGGAGTGTGAAATATGTGAAAACTGAGATGTAAGAAAAATCATTACAAGGGCAATTATTTTAATTGACTTTCTCATTTTGGACATTATATCATGATATAAATTGACTAGTTGTGTAAATTTTTCAAAGGAATTATTCTTAATATCTATTTTCTCACTATTGTTTTCATTTTGTTCTACAACAACCTCTGAGAGTAGTGGTTACACATATGATGAATGTGTTACAAAAACCTTAAGTAAAGGAGACTATGAAAAGTGGCTTAATGACGAAATAGATCTAAGTCGATTCGAGGAATTGATTAACAAGTGCCTAACTGGAGAAATTGACTTTTCTGAAGAAAGCTCAGTCGATACAAAAATAAGTGATGATAGTACACAATCTAATGAAACAACTGATAGTACAACAGCCAATGACACTCAAACCACTACAACAAATTTGTCTAATGTTAAGGGATTTAATTCAAATACGGTAGAAGACATTGAAAAATGGCCAATGGTTTACTCTTTTGACAATCTGAAAGACAACTCTATAAAAAACAGTCAAGACATTCTGTCTGGAAAATTTTCGGGTACAAAAGTAAAAAAACTACAACTAATATTTAACAATTGTAGGTCCACTATTTACACGGTAGAAAATGTTGAGATAAATCAATCATCTGAAGATTTTCAAATAAGTTCAGGCACTTGTAAAAAAGGTACTGATATAAATGATTTTAGATACCTACAAATTAGAAATGATGCGCATAGAGTAAACCTTAAAAATAACGGAGAATTTGGAAAGACAACAAACAGTTTTGATTGTTGTCATTTACTAGATATGAATGAATTACTGAAATCATTCTTAGATACTTTAAATTTATTTTTTACAACAACCACAACAACTACTACCACTACAACTACAATTCCCTATCCACCATCAATAGTTTTTGATAGTTGCCCAAATGAAGTAAAGCCAGGAGATACGATAACTTATAATTATAGAGTTTCAGGTCCTTCATCAAGAATTACAACAATTGGCTTTCAGCTTAGTTTGAATGAAGTAATTGAATTTGAGGATTTAATTGAAAATAATCCTAATTTAGCACTGCCAGGAAAAGCAGAGGAAATAACTTACTCATATGAATATGTTGTTCCGGACATACAAGATCCCACAATTATAACTTTCTCTGTTTACGCTGTAAATGAGAGGGGTAATCCAAAAGAACAAATATGTAATACTTCTCTAATTTTACCGGAAAGAATAGTTCCAGATCTGAATAAATTAGAAGTGTATGCTGGAGAAAGTTATGACTATGATATCGGTGATTATGCTCCATATCAGAGTACTGGATATATCCGTGATAGAACTTTTAGGATTAGAACCTACTTAATGCTAGAAGATACACTAGATACGGTGACGTTTACTCTAACTCCACATGAGTCAATAGGTTCAGTATTTTTAGTTTGTGAAAAAGTATTTGATAAAACGACTCTCTACCCCGCGGGGTATGAAATAAATTGTAATGTCGACTATCCATCAGGTAAGATAGAAAGATTTGTTCCATATAACAAAAGAGACAGAGAATGGCAGGGATGGTATAGATTAGATATACAATTAATTGATGGAGTTGGAAATACAAATACAGTTCAATACTGTAAAGCTTTAAGGATTGTTGGTGGTTGGCAAAGTAGTTACTCTGATACTACAACATATCTATATAACGGATACTATTCGCAGTACTGGAATGAAGTATATAGAAATAGGGGACAGTGTTAATGGGTTTTGATGATGATTTTCTAGATGATGAATTTTTAGATGATGAATTGGACAATGGCTTTGAAGACTTATACGAAACCCCCAATTTCTTTGATGACATTATTGAATTATTTAAAGATATAGATAAAAAAATTTATATTGGAATTGTTGCATTTGCGATAATTGTTTTATCTTTTACAATTGTTCAAAATTTTAACTTCACAAAAACTATAGAAGGGGTTAAAAATACTGAATTAGACGAAAATTCACAAAGTGTTGAAAATACTACGACTACAACTATCCCAACTAACACTTCTCCCGCTACAACTGCCTCAACCAATAAGAAAGCGACAACAGATCCTTTGCGTTCAACAGTAATGGTTGCATTGCCAGATTGTGAATACATGGGTTCTGGAACTATTATTTCAAAATCAGGATATATTTTGACCAATGAGCATGTAATTTCTGATGACGGTACCTTTTGTAATGATTATATTGTAATTTTAACTTCGGAATCTGGAGAAAAAGATCCCGTCCCTGAATATATTGCAGAAATAGTTGAACAGAGTGTTGCTTTAGATATTGCTATTCTAGAAATAATTGGAACATATGACGGAAGTCCATTGCCAAAGGTCTTTAAAAATATGTGTGTTGGTGACTCTGATTTAGTTTCTCAAGGAGATAATTTATTGATATGGGGCTATCCAGATGTTAGATGGGTAAACTTTGACACACCTGGAAGAATAGATGTTAGTCAAGGTTTTGTGTCTGGATTTGATGCTGAAACTGGACTGTCTGAAAAAGCATGGATTTCACTTTCATCAACAATATCTTCTGGAAATTCTGGTGGTGGAGCTTACAACGAATTAGGCCAACTTGTTGGAGTTCCTACAGCGGTGTTTCAAGGAAATTTAAGCTCTAGAGGGCTACTTAGGCCAATGAATTTAGTTTTAGATTATTTTGATTCTTTTTATTTTGAATCATGTAAATGATTTCGTAGCGAAATAAATCATAAATTTTTGGACTCTATAGAAAATGGGCTTATCAAGAGATGATAAACCCATTTCTTCCTATAATGCCTAAAAGCTATCTACTATGAAATACCCACCTGATGGAATGTTCCATTGCTCAACTGCATCGTACCACCTGTAGTTGCTTTCAAGTTCATTAGTATCTCCCTCAAAAACAATTCCAGTAACATACTGAAATAATAAAGAACTACACTTTCCGTCAACGTGTGAAACAGAGCTTTTTGCCTCAACAGCATTAATTAGTTTTTTAATATATTCAATAGTTCTTGGAGAAACCTGTCCACCTGCATTTTTTCGATGCACTTGCACAAAGTCTTGTAAATTTGGTTTTTTATTTCCAAGACGCTGTGTAACTCTTATAGGAGCTAAAGCCGCACCTTCTTCAAGTAAGTCGTCTAAATCTCCGTTTACTTCCAAAGAAATCTGCAAATCTATCCGATCAAAACGCATTGTGATCCATATATCTTTACCATTATTGGTAGTGCCTAGATACCTTCTTCCACAATATTTATTAGATTTTTCTGCATTTTGTAAAAAGGCGGCCTTTTTAGCCGCTTTTCTTTTAGCTCTTTGCTCTTCATTAGTTAACTGCATCTTTTCGCTCAATTACTCTCCTTTTTCCATAAAAAAAGAGCAAAAAAAAACAGACCCGAAAGTCTGTTTCGAATTTTGCTCTCTATTTCTTGTAAAAATTTAGACTCCAAAAGTCTAAGAACGTTACATTTTTGAATTCAAAACTTGATTTAGCTTAAAAGAGGTTTTTGTAATTTTTAAAACTCTTTATAAAAACTGTCCTTGTTCATTTTTAGAATAAGAATGAATGGTTAAATTAGAAACTAGAATTCAACTAGCTATTAAAGAGATACTTGAAGAAGAAACCTGGAAACATCTAAAAACAAATAACAATTTTGATAAGGTATTGTCTATTGCCTCGCTAATTGAACCTTTTGATGAAGGACCTGATGTGTGTTACGAAAACTGTAAGGGTACTTGTTTTGGTTGTTATGATGGTTACAAATACTCTCTTGATTGGAGAGCAAGTTATAACCTCAGAACAAAAAAGCCTTTTAGTTTAATTTCAGATCACGAGCTTGATATGTTGATTGATGCAATAGACGATAAGGTACACACGTGTGATGAGTGGTGTTCAGATTTTATCTGTTACAAATATGAAGCTACAAGTTGTAAGACTTGGTACTGTGAGAATTTATTTCTTAAAGAAAAAAAGAATATTAAATACTGTTCTAATTGTAGAGGGTTGGCTTACATATAAAACTTATTGAAATTATTAATTATATTTGTTCTCGATTTTCGTCTCACAATAAAGTTGTAATTTCAAATATAAACAATGAGCGAAAATTTAGTAGACAAAGGTGAAAGAGGTTTTTATCATAAAAAATCCTCTAAATGATTTAACTGGAGAGATTCCAATAGTTAAAATAAATTTATTTTAATTTCAAGATTTCAGCATCGTTTAACGAATATAATTCGAATACATAATTGTCTATCTTTTCATTCAAAATTTGTATATCTTTATCTGTATTTTCTTTTCTATGAGCCTCCATTGAAAGTTGTGAAATTGTATTAACTAAATCTAAATTTGACATGTTTATAGGTAGTTTTTTTAATGCTGGAATTGTTACTTGCCAACCAAAATATATTTTCGAATAATAATAGGATAAAAGCTTTGAGTTTAGGAGTCCACATAAAAAATAGATGTCAATTTCATCATCTTGGGGAACTAAAACATAAGCTGTATTGAGAGTATAAAAACTCTCTGTATCTACTGATGCTACTAATTTAGTAGATTTTCTTGGCATTACAATTTTCATTGGAGCGAGGAATAATCTTTCATCTCTTGGCCTGTGGAGTTTATTTGTATACTTAATATATAAGTTTTCTTCTTTTTTTAGCCAATTTATTTTAAATGGAAGGACATCTCTTCCGTCTAGAGATGGCTTATACTCGCTTGATTTTTGTGTATTAGCAAATACTTTTTCTTTTGATTGACCAGAGTAGATTATGCCTTGTTGAACTATGAAATGTTTTTCAACTAAGTGCATACTATTAAGTTCAATTTTATTTATTAAATCACTTTCATCACGATTGATCATAAATGGAAAAATAAAATTGTCATATTTTTTTAGATCTCTTTGTTTGAACAATCCTCTTATTTGGTCTAAATCTTCATACACAATGACCTGATTGTTGTTTTTGTTTTTAGATATTTGTAAGATTGCAGTGTCTACTGCAGCATCAAATACTTTTTCAGAAAATAAAGATGCTTGGATTACTCCTCCATTGTCAACAATATATTGCCTAATATGTCGATATTCAGGATTTGAAAATATCACATCAGGAATAATGTATACTAAATTTCCGTCCTTCTTTAGGAGTTTATGTCCACGTTCTAAAAAAAGAGTGAATAAATTAAATCTACCCTTGCCAGTTTCAAATATTTTTTTATACTTTTCTTTATCTTCATTTGAGATTGCTTTAACGCTAACATATGGAGGGTTTCCTAATATTAAATCAAATTCACTAAAACCAAACATAGTTTGTGAATCAAAAAATTTTGATTGATTGTTCTCAATAAATGGATTGAAAGATTTAAGCTGGCTTATTCTTTCACTATCAAAAAACGAACTTTTAGATATTAAGCCTATGTAGTCTGATTTAAGTTTTTCTTTTTTTGATTCATTATTTTCTGCAAAATATCGACGTCTTATGCTTTGAAGTTTTTTTTCAGTATCACTTTCATCTGCAAATGTGCCTTGTTTAGTAATTTCTAATGGAGTCAATGAGTCTGCACATATAAATTTAAAATCTAAATTTGGCAGAGGAACTATACCTCTATTTTTTAATTTATCATTTATTTCCTGATCAACTATCAAAGTTAAAAAACACCTTAACTTAGTTATTTCTACTGCAACAGGCTGGATATCTAGACCATAAATTACATCTCTTATTAATTTTCTTTTTCTTAAATAGTCTAAATTTGAATCTGTCAACCAAAGTTCTGAACCTTGATAGTCTTCAGAATCAAGATAGTTTTCACCAGTGGGATCTAGTTGACTAATCATCCATAACAACTTTTGCAACAAGCCCATTGGAAAAGCTCCACTTCCACATGATGGATCTAAGAATTTTAATTTTGAAATAGCTTTTATAACTTTAATACGTTCAGTAGGTGATAATGGAAATTCAAGATCGTCTAATCGATCAAGTGAAATCAAAGCTTTTATTTTGTTGCTGGAGATTTCGGTTTTTTCAATTAAATATTCATGGAGGCCTTCGTCAACCATATAATTTACAATTCTTCTTGGTGTGTAGTAGCTGCCAGTACTTTTTCTTGCTGCTATTCCTGTTTCAGGATTTATTTCAGCAAGCAAATTTTCAAATATTCTTCCTAACATTTCCGGATCAATAGACAAATCCACATCATTTTCAAGATTTTCGTCAATTGTAAAGTTGTACATATTCAGTGTTTTGAAGAGATCTAAAAACCAATCATTTGGTATATGTACCCTTAGCTCTTTATTATTTTGATCATAATAATCACCAGAGCTTCCTTTAGATGGATGGAACAACCCACCATTTAAAAAAGGGATTTTTTGATAGTGTCCTTCATTGTATTTACTCTCTCTGTCTTTGTGTGGCTTGTTTAGGACTTCAAAAAATAGTGGCTCTAATTTGGTTTGTAAAAAGCTTTGTGAATTGTCTATTTCAACTGCTTCAGTTGATAATAAAGGACTACTGTCACTACTTTTTTTTTGTTTTAAAAACCAAATGAATAAAATTCTACCTAACATTCTTACTGCATAATTTTGCAAATCTTCTAATTTAATATTGCTAGATGGAAGTGAAAGTATAGGACTCCTATCTAATTTGTTTTCTTCGTCATAAGTTCCAACCAAATTATAAAAATGATCTGCTATTTCTTTGTAAAAATCTTTGTTAACGGTTTCAATAGAAAATCTTTGTTGTAAATCTTCAAAGTTTTCTACAGAACCTTTACTAACCAAATATTTCCTAGGTGTAGCTACTCCAATGTTTTCACCAAGAACATAGGAATGTCTTTTTGGATTTGAAAACTTAATCTCAACTTTTCCCGTATCACTCCTTCTTGGTAAAGCAGTTAACAAAGAAAGTCTCCATAACGGTTCATTTTCATTTACATAGGCTACTAATGCTTTATAAATTTGATATTTTTTTAAAAGCCTAAAACTACTATTTGCAACTGTAATTCTATTTTGTATTGCTTTATTAGTTTTAATAACAAGTACGCTCAATTCTAATTTTTTATCAAAACCTAACCTAATTACTTCATCAAAATTTTCATCATTATTTTCAACAATTCTTTCATCCTCTTCAAAGTTAGGTAAAAATTCTTTAATAAAAACTTGAAAATTATTTTTATTAAATTCTTCTTGGAGAATCAATTTCTAAATTCCTCTGATAAAAGAATTGTTTCTGACTCATTTTGCATTCTACTTACCTTTTCGAAAACATTTTTGATAAACTCTTCTGGTAC
>CETK01155491.1_pt1 | contig 16114 bp, 12 predicted proteins | sample 361431 | NCBI WGS metagenome assembly CETK01 (sample SAMEA2622452, study PRJEB7988) | marine metagenome | biome: marine biome (ENVO:00000447); feature: surface water layer (ENVO:00002042); material: "saline water (ENVO:00002010), including plankton (ENVO:xxxxxxxx)" | depth 5 m | reverse complement strand
TTAAAAATATTAATATATAAATGTATCATTTGGTCCAATTAATTTCTGATGACTACACAACAAAAAAAAATTAATGCAGCGAAAATGGCTCTAAAAAAAATCAGGCCTGGAATGTGTGTTGGACTGGGTACGGGATCAACTACAAATGAGTTCATAAATTTACTTGGTCAGGAAAAGGAATTATTAAAAACCCTGAGATACGCGAGTTCATCAATCCAAACTGAGATGTTCGCAAAGAAATACTCAATTATTTGTGAAGACATTGACCAATTTAACCAACTAGATCTTACAGTTGATGGCGCTGATGAAGTTAGTAGACATGGTGATATGATAAAGGGTGGCGGTGGAGCGTTGCTGAGAGAGAAAATGCTTGCATCTATTTCGAAAGACTATCTTATAATTGTTGATGACACAAAGATGGTTGAGTATTTGGGTGTATTTCCTTTACCTGTGGAGATAATAAACTTTTCGCCCAATACAACTATTAATCTATTAAAAAGAGCGTTCAAAACATGCAACTTGGATCCGGAAGTAGTAATTAGGGTTAATGGCGATGGTTCTAATGTAATTACAGATGGTGGTAATATAATCCTTGATTGCCATTGTGGAGAGATTTTAGATCCAAATTTGTTAAAGAAAAAAATTGAGGAGATTCCAAATGTCATTACAAGTGGGTTTTTCTTAAATATGTTAAATTCTGTTTTTGTAGGTGATGAAGAAGGTTCTAACGAGGTTTTTTTTGAATGAGTATACTCCGATTGGGAAGAGTGAAATTATTTAGGTTATTTTTATTGATAGTATTATTATTTCTTACTTTTAATTCACCGCTGCACTCGGAAGAATTCGAAAAAAAAGTGAGGGAGCATGTTATTAAATACTATGTAAATGATATATTTTTTGAAGTTCAGGAACAAATTAAACAAAAAATTAAATATGACGTAAAAAATCAGGAAATAAATATAAAGTCTGAAGATCTTGATAAAATTGCGAATATAATCTCATACAACATTGCTGAGACTTTAGAAGAGTTTGTTCCTGACGTAGCAACAAAAATTATGATGAAATATTATACTGAAAATGAAATTGGTATTCTGAATGAACTTTACGCAACTAAGACTGATGATGATTTAAGTTTTGCAAAAAAAAATTACTACTTTCAAAGAGAGCTTAATGCAACCATAATGACACATCTATATAATAATATTGAAAGTATGATTGAGAGTGAGTTAACATATACAGAATAGCGGTAAATACTCAATAATGAAAAATAAGAATACAGATTTTGATTTATTTGTCGTCGGAGCTGGGTCTGGCGGCGTAAGAGCTGCCAGACTTGCATCCCAGTCAGGCGCAAAAGTCGGTATAGCTGAGAAGGATAGAATAGGTGGTACGTGTGTTATTAGGGGGTGTGTACCGAAGAAATTTTTCAGCTATAGCAGTAAATTTGCTAAGCATAATACTGTAGCTAAGAGCTATGGATGGCATCATGAAGAAACAACATTTTCCTGGGATAAATTAATTGAGAATAAAAATAAACAAATTGAGAAGTTAAGTAGTATATATCGCTCCAATTTAGAAAAGGCAGGCGTTAAAATTTTTGAGTCGGAGGCAAACATTATTGGCTCAAATATTGTTAGGCTCTCAAATGGAGACGAATATTATGCAAAAAAAATACTAATTGCAACAGGTGCAAAACCAAATTTCCCTGATATAAAAGGTGCAAAATACGGCATATCATCAGATGATTTTTTTGAGTTGGAGAAACTTCCGCAAAAGATAATAGTTGTTGGTGGCGGTTATATTGCACTAGAATTTTCGTCGATTATTTCAGGTTTAGGTAGTAAGTGTGATTTGCTCTATCGCGGCGACAAATTATTAAAGGGTTTTGATCAAGATATTAGCAGAATTATTACACAAGAATTGCAGTCCGAAAAATGTAATGTGAGATTAAATACAGATGTAATTGAAATAACTAAGAATGAAAATCAGTTTGAGGTATTAACAAGTGATGGTGACCGTCTAAAGGCAGACTTGGTTTTATTTGCAACAGGAAGACTCGCGAATGTTGATTGTATAAATAAAGATTTAAAAATTAAAATCAATTTCAATAATAGCGTATGGGTTAATAAGAAATACCAAACAACAATACCAAGTATATTTGCCGTCGGCGATGTTTCAAATAGTGATCATTTGACGCCAGTTGCAATAAGAGAAGCTATGATTTTTGCCAGAAATGAATTTGAAAAAGATAATGGTAACTATGTTATTGAAAATATTCCAACAGCAGTATTTTCAAGTCCAGAAATTGGAACCGTTGGGCTTAACGAGGATCAGGCTTTAAAAAAATACAAGAAAATAGACATATATACATCATCATTTAGACCCCTTTATTACACGCTATCAGATATCAATATAAAAACTTACATTAAACTAATAATAAATAATAAGTCTCAAAGATTGGTCGGCTTTCATATGGTAGGGGATGACGCTGCGGAGATTACACAAATAATCTCAACACTAATAAATAAAAAAATCAAAAAAAGTGATCTAGATAACACAATCCCTCTTCACCCCTCAACGTCTGAAGAAATTATGACGATGAGAGATATGGTGACGAAGGAAATATAAAAAATACATTATTTACTAATATTAATAGCTTGTTATCACAACTAGCATTATATATATAATAAACGGAATTTATTTTTGGAGAAATCTATGCAAAATTGGTCACCTTCAAGTTGGAGAGAGAAGCCTATCAGGCATGTACCAGTCTATGGACATGAGGCACACCTTCACGAAGTTGAAAAAACTATTGCAACATATCCACCGCTTGTTTTTGCGGGGGAAGCAAGGGATCTCAAAGAAAAGCTTGCTTTAGCCAGCCAAGGAAAAGCTTTTTTGCTCCAGGGTGGTGACTGTGCTGAGTCCTTTGCTGAACATAATCCAGATAACATTAGAGATATTTTTAGATTATTCTTACAGATGTCAGCTGTTTTAATATTTGCGACATCACTACCTGTAATAAAAGTTGGCAGAATTGCAGGACAATTTGCAAAGCCAAGATCTTCGGATACAGAAGAAGCAAATGGCGAAGAGCTTATAAGCTACAGGGGTGATATTATTAATGGAATTGAATTTGATAAAGCTGCTCGAAACCCCGATCCTGAAAGACTCTTGAAGTCATATAGGCAATCGGCAGCAACTGTAAATCTACTAAGGGCATTTTCTCAAGGCGGATACGCTGATTTGGAGAGAGTTCATAGTTGGACACTTGATTTTCTTGAAAACTCTCCAATTGGAGAAAAATACTCAGATTTAGCAGTGCAAATCTCAAAATCATTGGGTTTCATGAGGGCCTGTGGTATCACTCCCGAGTCAGTCCCCCAATTAAGAACAACAGATTTGTATACAAGTCATGAGGCTTTATTGCTTGGCTATGAAGAATCAATGACAAGAGTCGACTCAATAACAGATGATTGGTATGCAACATCAGGACATATGGTTTGGATTGGTGATCGAACAAGAGATCCAAACGAAGCACATGTTGAGTATTGCAGGGGAATCAATAATCCACTTGGAATAAAATGTGGACCATCCCTTGACCCTGAAACCTTAATTACATTGTTAGATATTCTGAATCCAAATAATGAGCCGGGAAGGATAACCCTCATCGCCAGATTTGGGCATGAAAATGTAGAAAAACATTTACCAGGATTTATAGATATCGTTAAAAAAGAAGATAGAAGCGTTTTATGGTCTTGTGATCCAATGCACGGTAATACAATTAAGTCCGAGTCAGGTTTCAAGACTCGCCCATTTGAACTTATAATGAATGAAGTCAGGAATTATATGAAAATCCATAAGGATAAAGGCTCTTTCCCGGGCGGAATACACATTGAAATGACCGGTAAAAATGTTACAGAGTGTGTAGGTGGAGCTGTTCCAATCAGAGATGAAGATTTATCAAGTAGATATCACACACACTGCGATCCAAGATTAAATGCAGATCAGGCACTAGAATTGGCATTCTTAGTCGCTGATGAATTGAGCTCGACGTTGTAAAAATATTACTCATGGTAGATGAAATAAAAAATAAAGTTAATATAGCTTTAGCTCAGTATAATCCAACTGTTGGAAATGTATCAGGGAACTTTGACCTTGTATTGAAGGCAAGAGATCATGCAGCAAATGAAAAAGCCGATCTAGTCGTTTTTTCAGAGCTTTTTTTATCTGGTTACCCGCCGGAGGATTTGGTCCTGAGGAATTCATTTCTTGAGGAAATTACATACTATTATGAGAAATTGGTAAAAATAACAGAGGATGGTGGACCAGCAATCCTTATTGGCTTACCAACAATTCAAAAGGATAAGATTTTTAATTCTGCAGCTTTAATTGATAATGGTGAAATAGTTGCCACACAAAATAAAGTGCATTTACCCAATTACGATGTATTTGATGAAGAGAGAATTTTTAGTCAAGGAGAAATGCCTGGGCCTATGAATTTTCGTGGGCTAAAAATCGGTGTCGCGATATGTGAGGATATATGGTTTGATGATGTTACCGAATGTCTAATGGAGACTGGCTCAGAGTTACTTGTGATACTAAACGGTTCCCCATACAACCGAAATAAACAAGAAAAGCGGATGAATATTGTATTAGAAAGAGTAGTGGAAACCAAGCTGCCCCTAATTTATGTAAATCAAGTGGGGGGTCAAGACGAACTTGTCTTTGATGGAGGATCTTTTGTAGTTAATTCTGATTATCGCATTGTTACAAAATTATCAAATTTTGTTTCTGAAATTAAGACAACTGAATGGGGAAAAGAAGACGAAAAATGGTTTTGTAATAGCAATATCCAAGGTCCGAAAACCAGTGAATTGATAGATAATTATTCTGCCTGTGTTGTTGGCTTGAGAGATTATATAAAGAAAAATAAATTCTCAGAAGTAATTATTGGATTATCAGGCGGTATAGACTCTGCTCTAGTTTCCTGTATTGCCGTTGATGCGCTTGGCCATCAAAATGTTCAATGCGTTATGCTGCCATCTAAATATACAAGCGATGAAAGCCTAGATGATGCTATTCAATGTGCAAAAAATCTTAAAATAAGCCCTGATGAGATTGCAATAAATAAAATTGTTGAGACAGCTGAAATGCAGCTTAACCCATTTTTTAAAGATACAGAAAAAGATATAACAGAAGAAAATATACAATCAAGAATAAGAGCTGTATTATTGATGGCATTATCAAATAAGTTCAATCGATTATTGCTGACAACGGGAAATAAATCTGAAATGGCTGTTGGTTACGCTACATTATATGGTGATATGTCAGGTGCTTTTAATCCTATAAAAGATCTCTATAAAACAGAAGTTTATAAAATAGCCGAAATGAGAAATGAAATAAGACCATCAGGATGCCTTGGTCCAGAGGGTGAGGTAATACCGAAGAATATCATTATTAAAGCTCCAACAGCGGAGCTAAGAGAAAATCAGACGGACCAAGATTCATTACCCGACTACGATATTCTTGATGATATTTTATTTAAATTAATTGAAGAAGAAATGTCAGTTGAAGATATAATTGACTCTGGGCATGATAGTAATTGGGTATCAAGAATACAAAACCTACTTTACATATCTGAGTATAAAAGAAGACAAGCTCCACCAGGCGTAAAAATATCTAACAAAAATTTTGGTAAAGATAGACGCTATCCAATAACTAATAACTTTAGAGATAAAAGCTAGAATTTATGGCAGATAATAAGCTCAGATTTGCGCCAAGCCCCACTGGTGACCTCCACATCGGTAACGCGAGAACATTGATTCTCAACTATGTTTATTCTAAATCAATCTTAGGAGATTTAATCCTTAGAATTGATGATACAGATCAAGATAGATCTGAGGAAAAATACTACCGCTCCATAATTAAAGATATTGAATGGTTAAAAATTTCACCCTCCGCAATTGAGAAGCAATCATCAAAAACTGAGAAATATGCAGAAATCAGAGATTACCTGATCAAAGAGGGCCATTTATATCCTTGTTATGAGACAGACGAAGAGTTGAATAGATTAAGAAAAGTTAGTTTATCAAGTGGTCTGCCTCCCATCTATGATAGAGCGTCACTAAAACTAACAAAGGACGAAATAAAAGACTATGAGTCAAATGGCATAAAGCCATATTGGAGATTTAAATTAGACAGAAAAACTATAACTTGGAATGATCTTGTAAGAGGGGAGCAGAGCATTGCATGCGACTCATTTTCAGATCCTGTCCTGATAAGAGCCGATGGGACATTTTTATACACATTGCCGAGTGTGGTTGATGACATTGATATGGGCATCACACATATATTAAGAGGTGAAGATCATGTATCAAATACTGCTACCCAAATTCAATTATTTAGGATTTTAGGGTCAAAAATACCAAATTTTGGTCACCACAGCTTAATGGTTCAAAAGGATGGGTCGCGCATGTCTAAAAGGATTGGTTCAATGTCGTTAAAAGATATCAGAGATCGTGGAATTGAGGCAATGACACTAATTAATTATTGCGCTAGAATTGGTACCTCAGATGCTATAGAAGCGTTTCAATCGATCGATGAATTAGTTGGTGATTATAGTCTAACAAAAATATCGCGTTCACCAGCAAGATTTAGCTTTGATGAAATCATGAATTTAAATAAGAAAATTATACAGAATATTTCATTTCAAACACTAGCTACACGGCTCTCTGAGTTGGGCATAGATGGAAATTATGCAGAGATGTTTTGGGATACAGTCAAGACAAATATAAATACCGTAAATGAAGCACAAAAATGGTGGAGCATAATAAAGAATGATAAAATAAATATAAATGTTGGAGAGCTTAATCGTGATTTTTTAAAAGTTGCTCAAGAAGCTCTTCCAAATATACCATGGGATAACAAAACCTGGTCAATATGGACAGAAGAAATATCACAAAAGACGGGGCTTAAGGGAAGAGAATTATTTCTACCGTTGAGGATTGCGCTGACTGGAGAAAATTCTGGCCCTGAACTCGCATCATTTATATTACTGCTTGGAAGAGAGTTAGTCTTAGACAGGTTAAACATTTAAGAGTAAAAAAAAATTGATTTATATTTAGGGTGGTGTATAATCGAACGATCGTTCTATTGGTGGCTCCATGGTTAAAATCGTATCTTATAAAGATTTAGTTGATAAGCTTACAGATATATTCTGTGAGTATGGCTATGACGGCACAAGTTTGACAATTTTATCCCAAAATACAGGATTAGGGCGCGCAAGTTTGTACTATCACTTTCCTGGAGGAAAAGAAGAGATGGCCAACGCAGTATATGAAAAAATAACTCGTGATTTCACAAAATTAGTTTTATCACCTCTCGCGACTGATCACAATTTTCCAACCAAGATTAAAAATATGCTAGAGGGTATTAATTTATTTTACAATAATGGTCAGAGATCATGCCTCTTAGACGTATTTGCAATTGGTTCAACTAAGGATATTTTCAATTTACAAATAAAGAATGCAGCGCTCTATTGGAAAGACTCACTCGTTAAAATTATTGAGGATGAAGGAATTGATAATAATAGGGCAATTCTGTTATCAGAGGAAATTATCATTTCAATTGAAGGAGCCCTTGTTTTTGCAAGAGCTACAGGTGATTTTGAGAGTTTTAATAGAGCCCTCGAGAATATATTATTAACCATTACAAAAAATATCTTGGATTAATATATTATGGATATTTTTCTTTATAATTCACTGACCAAACAAAAAGAGAAATTTACCCCTATAGAACCTAGCTCTATTAAGATGTATGTATGCGGACCAACTGTTTATGATGAGCCACATATTGGGAATGCAAGGCCTGTCATAGTCTTTGATTTATTATTTCGATTACTCAGGCATAAATATGGAAATGATAAGGTCAACTATGTTCGAAATATAACAGATGTTGATGATAAAATTAACAAGATAGCATTGCAAAAATATCCAGATTTAGACATCAACAAAGCAATCGGTCAAATTACCAATAAAATCGAAACAATATATAAAGATACTGCAATTAAATTGGGCTGCCTTGCTCCATCAAAAGAGCCTCGCGCAACAGAACATATCACTGAAATGATATATATAATTGACAGCCTAATAAAAAATAACAAGGCATATGTAAGCGAGGGTCATGTAATATTTGATATTAATTCATACTCAAATTACGGTCATTTATCTAATAAATCAAAGGAAGACTTATTGGCTGGTGCGCGAATTGAAGTTGCGACCTATAAACGAGATCCTTTAGATTTTGTATTATGGAAACCAAGTGCATTAAATGAGCCATCTTGGGATAGTCCGTGGGGTAGGGGAAGACCCGGTTGGCACATAGAATGCTCAGCTATGTCCGCTAAATATTTAGGTAAGGTTTTTGATATTCATGGTGGGGGTATTGATCTTGCTTTTCCACATCACGAGAATGAAATTGCTCAATCATGCTCTTTCAATAATAATGACAAGTTGGCAAGTTATTTTATTCATAATGGAAGTCTGAATATTGAAGGTAAAAAAATGTCTAAATCAGCTGGTAATGTGACATTACTGACAGAAACCCTTCAAAGCTTCCATGGTTCTATTGTAAGACTTAATATGCTTCGTACACACTACAGGCAGCCAATTGATTGGACAGAAAGAAGTCTTGAACAAACAGAAAATGTTATAAGAAAATGGTTGTCAGCCGAGAAAGATATAAATACTGAATTCAATGAAGAAGTTCCAACAGAGGTGTATGAGTCGCTTTTTGATGATATGAATACTCCAATGGCAATTACTCATATGCATGAATATTTTAATAAACAAGAATATAATAAACTTTATGCGTCATTAGATTTTTTGGGTATTGATCTGAAAAGTTTCAATGATACCCTCAAAAAAGATAAAAAAATACCTCAGATTAATGAAGAAGCAATACAGGTATTGATTGAAGAAAGAAATTTGGCTCGTGCAAATAAAGATTACAAAAAATCAGATGAAATAAGAAATAAGCTTGAAATAATGGGAATTAGGCTTAAAGATATGGCAAATGGAACCGCATGGGAGCAAATTGAGTGACCAAGGATAATTTATATATATTTGATACCACGCTAAGAGACGGTAATCAGACGCCTGGTGTAGATTTCACACTTGATGATAAGAACAGAATATCAAATATTCTGGACGAGCTTGGTGTAGATTATATCGAGGGTGGTTACCCAGGAGCTAACCCAATCGATACCGATTTTTTTAACGCGCTACCAAACCTTAAAAAATCAAAATTTGTATCATTTGGAATGACAAAAAGACCAGGCAGATCAACATCGAATGACCCTGGTTTTAATGATCTTTTATCAAATAAAGCAGACTCAATATGTTTTGTAGCAAAATCTTGGGATTTTCATGTTGTAAAGGCTCTTGGCTGCACACTCGATGAAAATCTAGCTTCGATAACAGAGTCAGTAAAAGAGGCATCAAAAACACATTCAGAAGTTATGGTTGATTGTGAACATTTTTTTGATGGTTATAAAAAAAATAAAAAATATGCCCTTGCATGCGCAAAAGCAGCTTTCGACTCGGGAGCAAGATGGGTTATTTTGTGTGATACAAATGGTGGAACGCTGCCTGATGAAGTGTCTAAAATTGTGAAGGATGTCTGTAAAACGATACCTGGTGACCACCTTGGTATCCATGCCCACAATGATACTGGTAATGCCATTGCAAATAGTCTTGCCGCGGTTCAATCTGGCGTTCGCCAGGTTCAAGGAACCCTCAATGGTATTGGTGAAAGATGCGGAAATGCTAATCTCATCACATTAATACCGACACTTCTCTTGAAGGAGAAGTTTAATGAACATTTTAATATATCTGTTACAAAAGACGCACTCAAGAACATTAGAAAAACAAGTCTTATCATTGATGATATTATGAATCGGGCGCCCGACAAACAGGCCCCATATGTTGGTGATAGTGCATTCTCAACAAAAGCTGGTATTCATGCATCCGCAATTGTTAAAGATCCAAAAACTTATGAGCATGTGGATCCAAAATTAATCGGAAATGATAGAAAACTACTGATTTCCGATCAAGGTGGGCGTTCGAATATTTTATCATCTCTAAAAGATATTGGACTCAATGTAGATAAAGATGATACTAGAATAACAGATTTATTAAATATTGTTAAAGAGCGTGAGGCCGCTGGCTACACATATGAGAGCGCGCAAGCATCATTCGAGCTCTTGGCCCGAGGTATTTTTGGTAAATCAAAGGATTTTTTCAATGTTGAAAGTTTTCGAACTCTTGTTGAAAGAAGAAACAATGCAAAGGGTGAGCTCATCACTGTATCTGAAGCGACTGTAAAACTAGAAGTAGATGGTGAGAGGTTTATCTCATCAGGTGAGGGTAATGGACCGGTTAATGCTATTGATAATGCCTTGAGGAAAGATCTTGGTAAGTATAACAAGTATCTCAAAAATACGAAGTTAGTAGACTATAAAGTTCGTGTTTTATCCGGTGGTACAGGTGCTGTTACACGAGTTCTTGTCGAGTCGGCTGATATTGAGACCAGTGAAAGGTGGGTCACCATCGGTGTGTCGCCAAATATAATGGATGCATCATTTCAAGCTCTATACGATTCTATAAATTATAGATTAATACACTCCAAAGTTGATAATATAGCCTAGTGATCGGGCGCTTCAATTAATCTTAATATATCACTTGCATTGCTGGCGACTGAATAATTGATACGGGATAAATCGCTGAGAAATTTATATTTATTTAGGTGAATTAGCAAATCTATATATGGAGTCCAAAATTCTTCGAAATTTCCAATAATTACTTTTTTACTATGAATCCCAAGTTGATTCCAAGTCAAGACTTCTGTCATCTCATCAAGGGTACCAATACCACCAGGTAAAACAAGAAAAATATCAGATAAGCTGTACATTGCCATCTTTCTTTCATGCATATCGCTAGTTTCTATTAGCTTGTGGAAGCCGATATTCCTATCAATATATTTCATGAGAAACTTAGGCACAATTCCTGTCACTTTGACGCCCTTATCGATCATTGATCTTGCCGCATGACCCATGAGCCCTTTATCGCCTCCTCCATAGACCATATCAATTTTTTTTTCAGAAAATAGCTCACTGAGATGACTAACTTCATCTAGGAAACGATTTTCAGGATTAAATGTGCTACAAAAAATACATACAGTTTTGGTCATTTGGAATACCATATTAATTATCAATAGAAATTTATATATATTGTCTAGATAGAAAATACTTTAATTTGCATTTTATAATACTATAATAAAATAAAATATTAAGTGATTGTTACCAATGTTTAACAATAAAAAAAATTTATCCATCCTAGCATTATTTCTATTAGTCTTATTCCTTTCTATTTTTCAATACTTCTCATCTCAGAAACATGAGATGGTCATCGTGCCTGAAGATGAAGTTATTACAAATACGGACTCTATGCCAAATAATTCTGAGATAATTTCTGACAAAGCAACAGATACATCAGAATTAAGCCAAAAAAGTATGGATGACGCGATAACAGAAACCATCCCCACGACGAAAGTCCAAGGTTCATTTGACGTTGTCAGGATAGATAATGATGGTGTATCTGTCTTGGCTGGAAAATCATCTCCAAATCAAATAATTAAGATTTACAAAGATGATTTTTTGATAGCAGAGGGTTTATCTGATCCCCAAGGGAATTGGGTCATAACTCTCTATGAAAATGTTCCAAATGAGATTTTAAACTTGAAAATCTCAACGACTGATCAAGAAGATCAAATCGAGGTTTTCTCTGATCAAATTGTAACAATTATGCCAAATAAAATAGTTGATAAAGTCGAGAATTTATCAATTGATGAAAATATTGTACTTTTGACCCAAGATGATAAAGCAAGTCAGATATTATCCGATGATCCAAGTTTTTTACAAGATGAAACAATCGTTAACATTCGAAGCATTGATTATAATGACGAAAACTTAGTATTAGGTGGTAATGCTGAGGCGAATAAAGAGGTAAACGCATATATAGATAATAAGTACGTTGGTACGGCAATCTCAGATAAATTAGGCAAGTGGACATTAAATATAGATGAAAATATTGTGCCTGGTGAATATGAGATTAGAGCGGATATGGTTGATGATGAAAAATTTGTAATTGCAAGAACATCAACCAAATTTACAAGATTATTTGACGATTTGGATAATAATTTTGGGATAAATACTATAACTATTGAACCGGGGGATAATTTATGGAATATCTCACGGACAAAGTATGGCACTGGAATGCAATATACGGTAATTTATTTAGCTAATTCGAACCAGATAGTGGATCCAGACCTTATATTTCCGGGACAGGTTTTAATGGTTCCTGGTTCTTAACTTTTAATGCCTTCCTATTTTTTATGACATAAGGCATCACTAATAACGTCGGTAGTAATATTAGCGTCAGAACAGTAGAAAAAGATAGTCCAAATATTATTGCTGTTGACATCTGAACCCACCATGATGAAGTTATTCCGCCCACCAAAATGTCACGTCCAATAAAATCAAATGTTATTTGCGTTGCCATTGGGATTAGTCCCATAATTGTTGTTATTGTTGTTAAAAGAATTGGCCTGAATCTCTCATTGGCAGTCTGAATGACAGACTTTATAGGATCTTTCATTTCTTTTAGATTTGTGTTGTAGGTATCTATAAATACAATTGCATTATTTACTACAATTCCTGCAAGCGCGACAATGCCAGTTCCTGTCATGATTATTGAAAATGTTTGACCTGTGATTAATATACCCAACATAACTCCAAAGACTGATAAAATTACAGTAAATAGGGTTAGGAAGGTTTGGTAAAAACTATTGAACTGAGTAATTAGAATTATGAACATCAATGCAAGCGCTGCAATTGCAGCCTTACTGAGAAAATCACCAGCCTCTTTTTGCTCTTCATCTGCGCCACGAAATTTAAATTTAAGATCCTCTGGCCATTGCTGAGTCGATAGCCATTGCTCAATTTCACTAACTTTCTGATCTGTGTTAATACCATAATCGGTATTAGCTTTTACAACAAAGGCAAATTTACCATTTAGCTTATTAATGATTGGAACTGAGTCACGGTAAGATTTAGATATGATATTGCTGATTGGAATTGACCCCACCTGTGTTTCAATACTCAGCTGGTCTAATTGATCTATATTTCTATCGCTTTTTGGGAGTCTGGCGCGGATTTCAATTTCTTCCTCTGAGTCATCGGGCCTAAAGTTACCTACCATGACACCATTAGTTACAAGTCTTATCACGGAACCAATTGTAGCAACGTCTGTGTTGTAGATCCCAGCCTTTTCTCTATCAACGTTAACAGTCCACTCTACACCCGGCAGCGGTCTTGTATCTTCAATATCCTTAATGCCATCAAGATTATTATCAAAGTAACCCCTGATTAGTTTAGTAGCTTCGAATGCATTGTCATAATTTGCTGAAGTTATCTCAAGTCTGATATTTTTACCTGTAGGGGGGCCTCCTTCGACTTTTCTTATCTCAACGTTAATCCCCGCGATGTCTTTTGTATTTTCTAGGATCTCATCAAAAATCTCTCTTGCTTTCCTTCTCTTTTCAAAATCTAATAATTCAATACTTATTTGACCAATCGCATCAACCGGCACATCTTGTTGATCAGCAGGACTACCACCACTATCAATTTTAGATTTTGTGTTTATATTTTCGATACCAGGCACGTTCAGAACGACTGCCTCAACCTCTTCAATCATTTTTTTGCTTTCGAATAATGATAGATTGCCTCTGGCTGAGATAAATATTACCGCCTCTTCTGGTTCTTGATCGACAAAGTAATCTACACCATTATTAAACTTAACAAAACTACTCATTATGATATAACCCAAGATCAATGCAGATATAAGGACCACAAATGGACGCCTAATTACAGTCTCAACGACTTTCCCGTATAGTGTCTCATCGTAGTTTGTAATTTTATGGTCTGAATTATTTTTATTATCCCCCCCTATAGACCCTATTACAGGAATGAAGATTAAAGCGGTCGCCAAAGCTGAGCTTAGTACTATTATGACCATAATAGGCAAATAACTCATGAATTGCCCTGCAACGCCAGGCCATAATAACATAGGTAAGAATGCAGCTAATGTTGTACCAGTTGATGCAACAATTGGCCAAAACATTCGCTTGGATGCATTCAAGAAAGCATCTCTACGTGGTGATCCTCTTTCGGTAAGTTTTTTAGAATATTCAACAATAACTATAGCGCCATCTACCAGCATACCAACTGTCAGGACGAGACCAAATAGCACCATAATATTTACCGTCATACCAAGTAAATTTACAATAAGAAAACTTATGGTAAAAGTAATTGGGATACCAATACCAACAAGCAGGGCGGGACCTAATCCTAAAACTGCAATTACAGTTATCATGACCAGCACTACTGCTGTTAAAATAGCTGCTTCAAGCGATTTTAAGACTTCAAAAATATTTGTTGATTGATCAAACGAATAGTCAACCTCTATAACATCAGGCCAGTTTTTTGTGAAGCTATCGACAACCGATCGAACATTCTTGTTATTTTCAATAATATTGACGCCCAATCTCTTAACAACCTCAATTGATATTGCTTGTTTGCCATTAAATTTACTGAAATCGTTTTGATCAGCATATGTTCGCTTAATTTCAGCAACCTCACCAAGTGTGATTATAATATCCCCATTTCTTTTTACGGGGATTGAGTAAACATCTTGTATTGTCTTGAATAAGCCTGGAACTTTTATACTAAATTTGCCATTCTCACTTTCAACTGCTCCCGCTGATACAATCTTGTTATTTTGGTTGATGGCATTAATTAGCTCAAGCGCTGTCAAGTTGTAAGACTCAAGTTTTGATGTGTCAATTATGACCTCAACCATCTCATCTCTTGCGCCAGCTAAGTCGGCGCTCAATACTGAGTCTAATTCTTCGATCTCATCTTGAAGATTATTAGCGTATTTATTAAGCGTACGTTCCGGAACATTACCAGATACCGTAACGATTATTGATGGTATGAGAGCGAAATTAATTTCAATAACTTTGGGCTCTTTTGCTTCATCGGGAAGCTCAGACTCAATTTCAGATATTTTTGAACGAATATCAGCCAATGTTTTTTCATTGTCAATTTTGATATCAAACTCTAAGATTACAGCTCCATAATCTTCTGCCCCAATTGATTGTATTTGCTTCAGCCCATCCATCCCCTTGAGTTTATTTTCGAGTGGTCGAAGTATAAGCCTCTCTGAGTCTTGCGAACTAATTCCCGGCTGAGGGACGGATACATAAAATACAGGAATATCTATATCAGGATTTGACTCCTTTGGGATTGAAATGTAAGAGTAAATACCGCCGATGATTAAAGCCAGCAAAAGTGTGATAATTGTTCTTGGCTGCGAGTGTAGTATATCAATGAACTTATTCATACTCAGCCGTTCACATCTTGAACTGCATTCACAATATCTCCAGACGTAACAAAATCTTGACCAACCGTGATAATTCTTATTGTCGGCGGTAAGTCAGTTACATAAGCACCTTCATTATTTAGATTAGATACTTTGACCTCAATAAATTCAACCATGTTATCTTTTGATATAATTTTAATGCCAATATTTCCATCGTCGCTCAGGCTCAAAATAGAAGATGGTATGAGATGCGAATCTTTAATTTGATTACTTACAAATATTTCAGCTGTTGTTCCAACTTTGATTTGGTTATCAGGATTTTCTATGGCTACTTCAACTGTGAACGTTCTTGTATCTGGATCTGCAATACTCGAGATATAATTTATCTTACCTTCTAAGAAAGTCTCCCCAATCAGCTGTATTTTTGCAGGCGAGTCAATCTTCAGCTTTGATATATTCTTTTCTGAGACGTTCCCTTTTACAATAATTGGATCACTATCCATCAGCACAGCACAAATGTCACCCTTCGTAGCTAATTCACCTATCTCAATATTTATATCATTAATTATCCCATCAATCGGGGCTCTGACATTTAAATACTCTTTGTTTAGTTC
>CETK01033231.1_pt1 | contig 16127 bp, 10 predicted proteins | sample 361431 | NCBI WGS metagenome assembly CETK01 (sample SAMEA2622452, study PRJEB7988) | marine metagenome | biome: marine biome (ENVO:00000447); feature: surface water layer (ENVO:00002042); material: "saline water (ENVO:00002010), including plankton (ENVO:xxxxxxxx)" | depth 5 m | reverse complement strand
TAATTGTATCATGATTCATACTTGACCAATATTAATACAATTTTTCTTAATAACTATATCATTGTGTTATTTTGTTTTATGCTGTAGGCTTAAAACTATGTTTAGTCCTCAGAATTTCAGATTTTTTTTGAAAAGATTTTTCCCGAAATACCCAATGTCCACTTTTCCATTTTTTTGTCCCGTTATGTTGTGTTTCCCACTTTCCTTGAACCCAAATTTTTGATGGTTTGTTTAAGTTTTCAACAAGTTTTTTATTTACTTTTTCAAATTCAATTTGTGAAAATAAACCGCCTGAAAAAGAAAAAAACAAAGCTAATATTAATAGTCTCATAATTTATAATTTTAAATTTTTATAATAAACAAACATCAAAGTCTGTGCCAAAGACTAAAAATTATATTTGTATTCTTTTTATGTATGATTGATATTTAATTATAAAATTATCACATATAATGTTTTAATTAGAATCTTAAAGATGTAATTTTGAAAAAAAGAAAAAATGGAACCATACTCTTTTTTAGGCAGTCTTCACATCTCATTTTACGAAAAGATGTATAATGATTATTTGACCAATCCTGACCTAATGGATCCATCATGGCGAAGTTTTTTTCAGGGATATGACTTTGCTAATGAAACTTATGAAAATATAAAAAATGAATTTCCACAAGAAATTCATAATGAATTTCAGGTAATTTCACTTATTGATGACTATAGAAAAAGAGGACATCTTTTTACCAAAACCAATCCTGTAAGAGATAGGAGAAATTACTCTCCGAAATTAAATATTGAAAATTATAATCTCTCCTCAAGCGACCTTGAAACTGTATTTCAAGCAGGTAACGAAGTTGGCTTGGGCCCTTCAAAGTTGAAAGACATCTTAAAACATCTTCAATTAGTGTATTGTCAGTCCATAGGCATCGAATACATGTTTATTCGAGAGGTTGATGAGGTTAACTGGATTAAGGAGTTTATTCATCAAAACAACAATCAACCAAACTTTAGTAATTCACGAAAAGTTGAAATTTTGAGGCAACTTAACTCGTGTGTGGGTTTTGAAAAGTTTCTTCACAAAAAATACGTTGGACAAAAGCGCTTTTCAATCGAAGGAGCAGAATCATTAATTCCATCACTAGAACATTTAATAAATGAAGGCGCTAACCTAGGTGTTGATGAATTTATTTTTGGTATGGCTCACCGTGGAAGGCTAAGTGTTTTAGCTAATATATTTGACAAGCCCTTCTCAAGACTATTTAGTGAGTTTGAGGGTGTTATTTATGAAGATGATGAATTTGATGGAGATGTAAAGTACCATTTAGGTTACAATTGTAAAAAATTAGTAAGTAACAGCAAAAATGTTGAAATTAGCTTAGCTCCAAACCCTTCTCATCTAGAAGCTGTTGGTCCAGTAGTTCAGGGAATTTCAAGAACTAAGATTGATAAGAAATACGATGGAGACAACTCTAAATTGCTTCCAATTTTAATCCATGGTGATGCTGCAATTGCAGGTCAAGGTGTTGTATATGAGGTGATTCAGATGTCGCAACTTGACGGTTACAAAACAGGCGGTACAATTCATATTGTGATTAATAATCAAGTAGGATTTACAACAAATTATCTTGATGGTAGATCAAGTACTTATTGTACTGATGTCGCCAAAACTGTTTTGTCCCCGGTTTTGCATGTTAATGGAGACGATGTCGAGGCCGTAATTCATACTCTTGACTTTGCTATCAAGTACCGGCAAAAGTTTAAGAAAGATGTATTTATTGACTTGTTGTGTTACAGAAAATATGGTCATAATGAAGGTGATGAACCCAAATTTACGCAGCCAAAATTATATCGTTTGATTGAAAAACATAAAAACCCTAAAGAAATTTATTTAGAAAAATTAATTCAACAGAAAGTAATATCAACCAATGAGGCTTTGAAAATAGAAAAAGATTTCATTTCATTATTGGAATCTGATTATGAAAAAGCAAAAGAAAAAAATAAAACTACCATAAAATCAATCGTCGGCGACAATTGGCACGGAATAGACAAAGCTAAGCCTCAAGACTTTTTAATTGAAATTGATACAAAGTTTGACAAAACTAAACTTATTGAACTAGGTAAAAAAATTTACTCGTTGCCATCAGGTCATAATTTTTATAAAAAAACCAAAAAATTATTTTCGGACAGAATTTCTATGCTAGAAAATGGCGAAGGCTTAGATTGGGGAATGGCTGAACTTCTTGCCTATGCTACTTTACTGAGCGAAAAAAAATCTGTCAGAATTTCTGGACAAGATGTTGAGAGAGGGACTTTCTCACACAGACATGCAATAATAAAAAGCGAAAATAGTGAAACAAAAATTAATATATTTGAACCGCTTTTTACTGATCAGTCAAACCTTCAAATTTATAATTCCTTTTTATCAGAATATGCAGTATTAGGTTTCGAATACGGATATGCCGCAGCAAGACCTCACGGTTTGACAATATGGGAAGCTCAGTTTGGAGATTTCTGCAATGGGGCACAAATTATAATAGATCAATATATTTCTTCTGCAGAGGAAAAATGGAACTTACAAAACGGATTAGTAGTTTATCTACCCCATGGTTACGAAGGTCAAGGGGCTGAACATTCAAGTGCAAGAATGGAAAGATTTTTACAGTTATGTGCTCAAAATAATATGCAAATAATGAATTGTACAACACCTGCTAATCTGTTCCATATGTTGAGAAGGCAAATGAAAAGATTGTTTAGAAAACCATTGATATTATTTACTCCAAAGAGCTTGTTGAGACACCCAAAGTGTATATCTAAACTAGAGGACTTGTCAAGCGGTAATTTTATGGAAGTAATAGATGATTCTAAATCACAAAAAAAACTTGTTGATAAGATTGTCTTTACAAGTGGTAAGCTTTTTTATGAACTTGATAATAAAAGAGATGAATTGTCAAACAAAAATATTGCTTTTGTTAGGATAGAACAATTATACCCCTTTCCTAACAGAAATCTAGAAAAAGTCATTGATAGCTACCCTAATGTAAGCAGATTTATATGGGCTCAGGAAGAACCCAAAAATATGGGGCCTTGGTTTCATGTAAATGACAAGTTTAGAGCTGTAAGGCCTAATATTGAATTAATATCAAGAGAGGAAAGTGCTTCTCCAGCAAGTGGTTCTACTAAAAGATATATTGAAAGACAAAAAACAATAATTAATAAAGTTTTTAATTTATAGGTTATGATAATAGAAATAAAAGTGCCCAGCCCCGGTGAATCAATTACAGAAGTTGAAATTGCTAATTGGCTTGTTTCAGACGGTGACTTTGTTGAAAAGGATCAAGAGATATGTGAAATTGACTCAGATAAAGCAACCTTGACTGTAAGTGCCGATGAAAGTGGTGTAATTAGTCTTATCAAAGATGCTGAAACAACAATTCAAGTAGGCGAGATAATTTGTACTATTGATTCTTCAGTCAAGAACTCAGGTACAAAAAAACAAATTCAAGATGATCAAGATGAAGTTGTAAATCAGGATAAGAATGATTTGGAGCCAACTGAAAAGAAAATTGAAATAATTTCATCTCCTGCTGCAACCAAGATAATTAGAGAAAATAACATTGATATTAGCTTAATTGATGCAACTGGTAAGGGGGGGAGAATAACAAAACAAGATTTGGTAAATAAAAGAATTGCTATGGGTTCAAGTGAATCAAGTAGAACCGAAACTAGAACCAGGCTATCAACCCTTAGAAGAAGGCTTTCGTCTAGGTTAGTGTCGGTAAAAAATGAAACTGCTATGCTTACAACTTTTAACGAGGTTGATATGTCTTCGATTATTGAGCTAAGAGAAAAGTATAAGGACAAGTTTTTAAAAAAACACGATTGTAAACTGGGATTCATGTCATTTTTTGCTAAAAGTGTTCAACTGTCGTTAAAAGAATTTCCCAATGTTAATTCAATGATTGATGGAGAAGATCTAGTAAAATTCAATTTTATTGATATTTCAATTGCTGTAAGCTCTCCTAAAGGACTAATGGTTCCAGTTTTGCGTAATGTCAACGAAATCAAGTTTTTTGAGATTGAAAAACAAATAAAAGTTTTAGCTGATAAAGCCAGAAACGGAAAAATTTCCTTGGACGAGATGATTGGCGGGACATTTACGATAACAAACGGTGGAGTTTTTGGTTCAATGCTCTCAACTCCAATTATAAATCCCCCACAATCTGCAATTTTAGGAATGCATAATATTGTTGAAAGACCAGTTGTAAAAAAAGGTAAAATTGAAATTGCCCCTATTATGTATATTGCGCTTTCGTATGATCATCGAATCATTGATGGTAAGGACTCAGTAGGTTTCCTTGTAAACGTAAAGGATGGTTTAGAAAACCCAGAATCAATTTTACTTAATAATAAAGTAATTGAAAACTTGGGCTTGTGAAAAATCTGAGTATTCTACTCTAAAACAGGCTGTGCAATTAGTTCAATGTATTGTGAGGACGTTCCACTAAATACACCCAATCCCCCAGAAATATTTGAGTTTGCATCTGAAGGAGCACCAAAAGGACCTGCTGGATTATTAAAAGCTAATGAATACCAAAAGTCCCAAGATGACCTATCCCAAGATGACCACTTTAATATAACAGAGTCGCCTACATTCCAAAAACCAGTAGTAGCTCCAGTTGTTCCATCAACCTCCTCGCTGTCGTAGCTTTCTTGTAAACCCCATTCTTGCCAAAACCCTCTACCTTTATACATTGGAAAACTAAAGTTCCAACCATTGACATATTCGTCAGTAAAATTACCATCTTGCTCAAGCATACTCATGTAAAAATCATCAAAACTATCATTATTGAAGTCAAATGTACTCCCCCAAATTGGTTTAGTTTTTGAAAAGACACGGTAGCAGTTGCCAATGGTATCAGGGTCGTTGAGATGACCAAGCATGTAACAATAGCTACTATCGTCGGCTCTGTATAAGAATCTAAGGCTGTCAACCGAAATTGGTGCAAGTTTTGGAATTGTGGTTTTAGAGCTAACGATAGTGTCATTTTTTATGATTTCGAGATCATATGTTACACCTTCTTCACCCAAAATTACCTCAGAGTAATAATTAAAGTACCATGTATCTGATAACCCAAGGCCAATGGGCGGATGACTAGTGGTATTTGTTTGAGATAAAATTTCAGAGACTCCATTACTGCTAGATATTTTAACCTGTGCATCACGCACAGATGAGCTTACAACATTTTCTAAATTAAGTGGGTCGAAATATGGGAGGCTTCTAGTAATTAAAATTTTTGCTGGCTGACCATTTTCAATGTAGCCGTTAACAACAAACTGTGCCCCTGTACTTGGTATTCTAATATCTATTTCTTTAGTACAAGAAATTAGTAAAATTAGAATAAATAATATTTTTATTTTTTTCATTATTTAAAAATTAAAATTCCACGAAATTGAAGGGATAATTGGAAATAGAGAAACTTGCTGTGCTTTAATTTCAACATTTTCTGTTCCGCCAAGTAGCCCCTCTGTTTCAAAATAAATAAAGTAAGGATTTTTTCTATTATAAACGTTATAAACAGAAAGTGTCCAACTGGATGAAAATTTTTTTTGGGGTTTATTTTTTAGTGTTAAAGCAACATCCATTCTGTGATATGGATCCATTCGGTAGCTATTCAAATCGCCCCACTCTGTTATTAAATTACCATCAATTATATACATGGATTTTGGTATTGTTAAAGAGTTTCCGCTAGCGTAAACAAATACAGTTGACAGATTAAGCCTATCAGAAATTTGATAATTTAAAACAACAGACAAGTCGTGAGGTCTGTCGTATTTTGCATAATACCAATTTCCATTATTTAAATTGTCAAATTGTCTAGTGGTTTTTGAATATGTGTAACCAACCCAACCGTTTAAATTACCTCGTCTTTTAGCCGAAAAAATTTCAAAGCCATAGGACTTACCGTCACCAAATGTTAAATTATTATCAATATTATCTAAACCAATTGATACACCCGGCATATAGCCTTCATTGTATTCAACAAGATTTTTCATTTTTTTGTAATATAATTCAAATGAGGTTTCATAAGTGTTGTCTGAAAAATTTTTAAAATATCCCAAAGAAATTTGTCTTCCAAATTGTGGTTGAACAACATCGGAACTCGGTAGCCAAACATCAGTTGGAAGAGATGAACTCGCAACAGAAGTCAAATGTAGATATTGGTAATTTTGAATAAATCCAAACTTTAGGGATGATGATTCATTAAATAAGTATCTTAGAGAAAATCTTGGTTCAAATCCCCCATACATTTCAACAATTTCACCTTTACCATAAATAATTGTTGTATCAGTAGATACCTGACCTATTTGTCCAGAGTTGTCTTTAACTTGTCTCTCAAAGGGACCTACTTGTGTGAATCCAGAATATCTTAATCCAAAGTTCAACAAAAGTCTATCGTTAACATCAAATTCATCGTTGACGTAAACACCATATTCATGCGCGTAATAATTAATTATTTGTTCAAGGTCTAGATTGTCATAACTTCCTGAAAAACTAGTCGGGTTGAATTTATGAAAAACGTAATTACTTCCAAATTTGATTTTGTGTTTTGGGTTTGGATAGTAACTAAAGTCATTTTTTAAGTTCCAATCTCTTATTCCTGAAAATAAACTAGTTTCAGTAGTTGGTAAACTATCTAAATCTTGTGTCATATTTAGTTCGTATTTATAGTCACTAAAAATTAAGGAAGTGTTCATAAATAGCTTACTACTAAATAAATGATTCCATCTTAGTGAAGCAGTAGCATTTCCCCAGGGCATATTCATTTTAAATCCCCAATCGTCACTGTTAAAGTTGAAAACATCTCTACCAAAGTATCCGCTTATGAATAACTTATCTTTTTTTGATAGCTGATAATTTGCTTTAGTTGTTAAGTCGTAGAAAAAATATGAGCTACCAGAAAAGGCTGTGGTGTCAATAAATGGTTTAGCTAAAACATCAAAATATGTCCTCCTACCTGAAATAATAAATGAGCTCGTATCTTTTTTTATTGGACCTTCAACAGTAAGCTTTGAGGATATTAAGCCAATTCCTCCAGTGGCTCCGTATTTTTTATTGTTACCATCTTTCATGTTGATATCTAGTACTGACGATAGTCTTCCACCGTAATTTGCAGGCATAGTACCTTTAATCAAGTCCATATTATTAATGGCGTCGCTATTAAAAACAGAAAAAAAACCAAATAAGTGAGAAGCGTTATAAACCACAGCTTCATCTAAGAGAATTAGATTTTGATCTGGTCCGCCCCCTCTAACATAGAAGCCCGACGAACCTTCTGAACCTGATTGAACGCCAGGAAGCAGTTGTATAGTTTTGAGAATATCTTTTTCACCCATCAAAACTGGGATTTGATCCACCTGCTCAACATCTATTTCTATTTTGCCTATATCAGCATTTTTTATATTTGCATCTTCCTTTTTGGCCTTAATGGTTACTTCATCAGTTATATAACTTGTGGGTTTCAAGTTAAAAATTACATCATTTGATGATTTTGAGATTGAAATAGACTGATTTTCGTATCCAATATATGATGTTTCTAACAAGTAATCTGCAGAATCTAGAGAGAATGAAAAGAAACCATAGTTGTTTGTTGTACACCCAATTTTTAGGCTCTTAATCACAACATTAGCTCCAATAAGCGTTTCTCCAGAATCATTGCTCTTAACATAACCGCTAATATTAATTTTTTGGTTCTGTGAAAAGGAAATCGAGCAAGTTAATAGAGCTATTAATATATATTTTTTGAATCCCAATACGTTTTGCATAAAAAATTATTCTTAAAGTTATACAAATTATGCAAACTACACTAAGATTTCTAAAATTTTGAGGGCAGCATTGATATTTTCAACATTATTGACAGTTAGTTTTAGAGCTTCTCCTTTATTTTTTAAATGATATCTATCGGACTTGTCACCTCGGGCTAGTTCAATAATTTTATTTATAACAAGTTGAGAAATATCTTTATCAAAAGACATTATCATTTTGGATTGTTTTAAAATAATTTTAATACAATTTATATTACATGAAATTTTTCTAAGCTTTACGGAATTTAGTAAGTCTAATGTTGAGCATGGTACTTTTCCAAATCTGTTTTCAAGTTCGAATTGGAATTTTTTTATTTCATCATACTCCCAAAATTTATCAATTCTCTTGTATAATTCAATCCTCTCAGTACTAGAATGAACATAATCATTTGGAATTATTAATTCTAGGTCAGTTTCTATAATACAGGATTTATTTTTTTTCATTTCTTCCTGTAGAAATTCATAATTTTTAAATTCTTTTTCTTTGAGCTCAATTATTGCTTCGTCTAGGATTTTATGATAATTAGTGAATCCCATTTCCTCAATGTATCCAGATTGTTCTGCACCTAACATATTTCCAGCTCCTCTGATTTCTAAATCTTTCATTGCTATGTTAAATCCATCACCTAAACCAGAAAAGTTAACAATTGCGTTTAATCTTTTCACTCCAGAGTCTTTTATTTTATTAAATGGGGGGCACAACAGGTAGCAAAATGCTTTCTTATTTGATCTACCAACCCTTCCCCTCATTTGGTGCAGATCAGCCAAACCAAAGTTTTGTGCATCATTAATAATTATTGTGTTCGCATTTGGTATATCTAAGCCATTTTCAATAATTGTTGTAGTAACTAAAACATCAAATTCACCGTTTATAAATTCTAAAATTGTATTTTCTAATTTCCTTGACTCCATTTGTCCATGAGCATACTTAATTTTCAGCGAAGGATTCATTAAACATAACATATTGTGAACGTCAGTAATGTTGGCAATTCTATTATGTACAAAAAAAACTTGACCACCCCTAGATGTTTCGAACTTTATCATTTCCTTGATTGAATTATGATTAAAAACAGAAATGGAGGTTTCTATTGGGTTTCGATTAAGTGGAAAGGTTGTCATAATGGACAAATCTCTTGAGCCGAGTAAAGAAAACTGTAAAGTTCTTGGAATGGGCGTTGCGGTAAGAGTAAGGGTGTCGACATGTTCTTTTAAAGTTTTTAATTTATCTTTAGTTGACACACCAAATTTTTGTTCCTCATCAACGATTAACAAACCCAAATCTTTAAAAATAACGTCTTTGCTAATTAAACGATGAGTACCAATTATTATGTCTAGTGTTCCATCTTTGAGTTCATCTAAAATTTTGGTGCTTTCAATTTTATTAACAAATCTGTTAATATGCTTAACATTACATGGAAAATTTTTAAGTCGCTTTTGGAATGTTTTTGAATGTTGTAGCGCTAGTATAGTAGTCGGAACCAATACAGCAACTTGTTTATTATCGGCAACAGCTTTGAATGCCGCTCTAATTGCAATTTCTGTTTTCCCGAAGCCAACGTCACCGCATACAAGCCTGTCCATTGGTGATTCACTTTCCATATCCTTTTTAATATCATTAGTTATTTTAATTTGGTCCTCTGTTTCTTGAAACACGAAAGATGATTCAAGTTCATTTTGTAGATAAGTGTCTCTTGAAAATGCAAAGCCTTTCGACACTTTTCTCTTAGCATACAACTCAATCAAGTCAAAAGCAACTTTTTTAATTTTAGTTTTTACCCTTTCTTTTAGTTTCTTCCACCTTGGAGCACCAATTTTATCAAGGTTAACATCTGCGTCATTTTCTTTGAACTTAGATATTTTGTGAAGAGCATGAATGCTAAGATATAATGTGTCACCATTTTTATAAATGATTCTAAGAGACTCTTGTTTTCTGCCATTTTTAGTAATGATTCTCAATCCATCAAACTTTCCAATTCCATAATCAAAATGAGTGATAAAATCTCCTTTTTTTAGACTTGTCAAATCTCTAATACTATCGGCATTCTTGATTTTGTAAATTTTTTTTGATTTGTGTTGATGGTGTCTATTAAATATTTGGTGGTCTGTGTATATCAAAACTTTATTTAAATGATCAATAAAGCCCCTGCTCAAAGAATTTTTATTTTTAAAAATAGTTGCAATGTTTGGACTCTGTTCAAATATTTTATTGAGTCTGTTGACTTGGTTTTCAGAGCTTGCTAAAATATAATTATCGTAGCCAGAATCTTTAAAATCTTTAATATGCTTTATAAGTAATTCAAAATTTTGATTAAATGAACTTTGTATATTGGAATCGTAAATAATTTTATTATCATATTGTTTGTCAAATGACTTATCATTAATAATATTAGTTTTTCCACTTAGAAAATTTACTATGTCTGAATTATTTTTTTCATTTTCAAAAGAAATAAGATTCTCATAATCATTAATCCAAACTAAAGTGTCTTCCGCGATGTAATTTAAAATATTGGTTTTTTTGTTACCAGCTTCAACATTAGGAATTATGTCTATTTCGCTGACCTCATTTTTAGAAATCTGACTTGTAACATCAAAAATGCTTATTTCTTCAACAATATCATTATCCATTAATATTCTGTATGGGTTGTCATTTCCAAAAGAAAACACATCTATTATTAATCCTCTATTTGAAACTTCTCCGGGCTTACATACAAAATCTACGTTATCAAAGTTCAAATGTTCAATTTTTTCTAAAAAATTGTCAATATTAAATTTTTGTCCCTTTTTAACTTTAATAATATTTAAGCCAAAATCTTTTTTTGAAATAATATTCTCAAAAATCGCACTTGGGTACGTTATAATTGATGTCTTTAGGTTATCGCATAATTTTTTCAAGGCGGATGACCTTTCTAGAATCACATCTTTATTGCCTTTTTTTATGGCATCTGAGGATGGGAAAATTAGAAAGTTATTATTTTGATTAATGTTGTTAATATCATCTAAAAAATATGAGGCTTTTTCATGGTTTTCAAAAATTAAAAAATTATTATGCTTAGATCTGTATGAAATGAAATCAGCTATGAAGGACAACTGTGATCCTTTAATATTTTTTAGACTGATATTAATTTTTTTTTCGCAATTAACAAGGTTCAATAATTTCTTATTGTTTTTGTCATCAATGAAAAGTTGTGATAAATCTGTATTTTTCAAATTAGCGAAAGGATAATAATTTTTGTACCATATTTTTTGAACCGACAACAAAAGCAACTCTCTCATGGTTTTTTGTTGGTGTGATTTTTAATATATCTTGTCTCAAGTTCGTTGATAGTCCACCAGAATGTTTAGCTATGTAGGCAATAGGGTTACATTCATAAATTAGTCTTAATTGCCCACTCGGTCTATCATTTGTTTTAGGATATATAAATATTCCTCCCTTTATAAGATTTCTGTGAAAGTCAGCAACTAGGGATCCAATAAATCTGCCAGTGTGGGTTCTTTTGTTTTTTAGATCTAGAGACTTACAAAACTCTAAATATTTTAAAATCTCTGGACTAAAGGATTTATAATTTCCTTCGTTAATTGAGAAAATATTTCCATTTACAGGCGTTTGAATTTTTTTTTGAGTTAAATAAAATTCTTTTTTTAGTGAGTTTAAACTAAAGCTATGCACTTGTTTATCAATAGCAATAACGAAAACGGTATTAGTTCCATAAATTATATAGCAGGCAAGCTTTTGTAAGTCACCTTTTTGTAAAAAATCATTTGGGTTTTTTTGTAATACTGAAAATATACTACCTACGGGGATATTCACATCAATATTAGAAGAACCGTCAAGAGGGTCCATTGCAACAATATACTTTCCACCTTTATTGAGTTTGATTGGTTCTTTATTTTCTTCTGAAAGTAACTTTTCAACAAAGATATTTTTCTTGAACTTTTCTATAAATATGTTATTTGCTATGATATCTAGTTTTTGAACCTCTTCATTTTGTATATTTTTTTCACCAGCAGAGCCTTTGTAATCATAATATTCTTCGTTCAGTTTAGAAAAAATCTCTATTGCGCCCATTTGTATATCAATTATAATATCGCACAAGCCTTTGTCATATTTTTGATTTTTTAAAAATTCTCTGAGATTCATAAAATAATAATATATTTAGCTACAAAAATATGTTTTATTTTAAATGAAAGTATTAAAATTTGGTGGAGGTTGCCTAAAAGATGCTAATTCAATTCGAATACTACCTAAAATCCTTAAGTTTTATGAATCTTTTCCATGCTTAATAGTATTATCAGCATTTGGGAAATCCACTAATTTATTAGAAAGTTCAAAATTTGAAAGTTTGATTAAATTTTATACTTCAATTATGAATAATTTAAAATTCGATAAATCTAAAGTCGATAAAATAATTGAAAAATATTTTTCAAAAAAAAATCTGAATTCTTTGTCATCATACTCTGAAAGAGTTTCAATTGGTGAATTAATATCTTCAGAAATAATATTTGAGTTGCTTAAAATTCAATATGATTGTATTATCTTAAAAGCTTACGATTGTATTTTTACAGAAAAATGGAAAGATGAATATAATTGTGCCCCTTTTCATTCTGCATCTTTACCACTTAATTGGCGGTCTAATTTCACAAACAAAAAAATAATAATTACACAAGGATTTATTGCAAGTGAGTTTAAAAATAATACTACAACAAAGACGAAGCTTACGACCCTTGGAAGAGAAGGTTCAGACTACTCTGCAGCTATTTTTGGTTCAATTGTAAATGCGGATGAAGTAATTTTATACAAAGATGTGAAAGGAATATTTGACAAGGACCCCAAAAAAAATCTAGATGCAATTTTTTTTAAAAACTTGACTTATGACGAAGCCTATAATATATGTAATAAAAATAACACTGTTGTTCATCCCAAAACACTAAAACACTTACAAAAACATAAAATAAAACTCAGGGTCAAATTATTCTGTCAGGAAGACTTACATGGAACAACAGTTACTTTGTAATACTTTTTTCAATCCCACCACCAATCAATTTGGAGCCAATGTCGGAGTTTAGTCCAAAGCCAATGGTGAAAACATCGTATTGAGCCTTTGTCCAATCAACATGTATTGTAAACAGCAGCAGTTTTATTCTAGCTCCCACAGTTGCTTTTAAGCCACTGACACCTCCAAATGAGAAGTTAAATGGGTCTGAAACTTCATAAGCTGATCCTTCATTCAATTCATTTCCATCCCAATCATAAATAGTATATCTACCATTAAGAGCAAAATTAGATTTTGAGTACTGATATCCGATACCCATGTATGTGGTCAAAAATAAAAGTTTTTTGCTTATGATTAAATTAGAACTAAATGATTTGACATTAAATTTTAATTGTTGTCCCTCGTTTTCAAAATCAAAGCTACTTTTTAGGTTGGAATAAGAACTTAAAAATGATAAGTCAAAAGGAAGAGGCTTAACAACTGGTAGCCATTGTTTTACATCATGTTTAAATCCGATTCCCCAAAAGCCAGCATTTAATCTCCTGAGGTTTATTCTGGGTGCATATCTAAAGAGCAGTTCAGTTTTCTTGATTAATCCAACACTACCTTGAAGAAATGGCATTAACATTGGTCCATTCCAGTCAAGGCCTGGCGGAGAGTTAAATAATTCTTCTTCATTGTAAAACATTTGGACGGTTTGGTCTGGTCCCAATATAGTTGGTATTTCTTGAGAGTTATCATATGATATTGATTGTAATTTTGAGTAAGGATTAAAAAACAAATCGTTATCAGGAGTAATTACATGAAATCCCGCAGTAACATCAAAACCTGGAAACTGGTGCGGTCTAGAAGTGTTATACCAACCCGCATTTAATCCAGTTCCAAACCACTTACCTATGGGAGACATGTATCCTTCGATTAGAATTTCAGTATCATTAATTAAATTTTGCGACTCACCATAAATAAAGTTTGTAATTTCATTTTGTGATTTGCAAATTGAAAATATAATTGTTAAAAATATTATAAAGGATGAACTTTTCATTATTTAAATTTTTTAATTTTCTTAAAAAGAATAGTTGAAAGATTAATTTTAGATTCAAATGTAATTCCTGCAATATGTGGTGTTAGAATTACATTTTCATGATCAAGAAGGAAGTTCATTTGAGAGTTGAACTCCGCTTTACTAAAGTTTTTATTTTCGGTTTCGTGAACATCTAAACCCGCTCCAAGAATTTTTCCTGATTCGAGTCCTTCAATTAAATCACTGTTCCTAACAATCTTCCCACGAGATGTATTTATTAAATAAAATTTTTTTGACATTCTATTTAAGAAATTGGAATTTAAAAAATACTTTGTCTCATTATTTAGTGGAATATGAAAGCTAATAATGTCACTCAGTTGATGAATTTTATCTAAGTCAACCTCTTCAACAAATTTATCACCAAATCCAGATTTATACTTATCATATGCAATGATTTTGCAGTCAAACATCTTTAGTATGTGGGCAAACTTTGAACCAGTATTGCCATATCCAATTATACCAACAGTTTTTTTACTTAATTCGTTTCCGCGATTCCCTTCTCGATTCCAAATTTTATTTTTCATTTCGAACATAGACTTTTTAGTATTTTTTAATATTCCTAATAAAAGACCTAAAGCATGTTCAGCTACTGATTTACTGTTCCCCTCAGCAGAGTTAAAGCAACAAATACCTAGTTTCTTTGCTGAATTAGTATCAATCAATTCCATTCCTGAACCATATCTTGCTATAAACTTAAGTTTTTTTGCTTTTTGTAAAAATTCGTCATCAATTTCTATACGATTTCTAACAATTAGACCATCAAAATTTTCAATTATATTGAGTGCATCGGATCTTTCTATGTCAAATGCTTTTTTTAGTTTGAATGAGTTATTTTCAAGTAATTCAATTAGTAGATTGTCAACATTATCGGTAATTAAAATTTTCATATCTAAATTATAAATTCGGCAATTGAAAAGTATATAAATAATCCAATTACATCATTCATTGTAGTGATAAATGGACCGGTTGCTAATGCGGGGTCAACTCTTCTGTTATTCAATATAATAGGTACAAAAGTCCCAAAAAGTGATGCAAATAGCATCACCGTCACTAAAGAGACACTTACTATAATTCCAATTTTAATTTGTGAGTATAATAAAAAACATACAATCAAAACTATTGAACTGCAAATGATACCATTTAGAAGAGCGACACCAACTTCTTTTGCTAACCTTTTAGTCCAGTGTTGCACACCTAAATTTTTACTAGCAATTGCTTGTACAACAATTGCTGACGATTGAACACCCACATTACCTCCCATAGCAATAATCAAAGGAATAAAAAATGCAAGAATTGGATTTTCTTTTATTGGGAATAATCCAATAATTTGTGCACCAATAAGTCCGCCAATCATTCCAATTATTAACCAAGGAATTCGAGCTTTTGTTAGATTTATAATACTGTCATTTGGCTCTATACTTTCACTTATACCCGAGGCAAGTTGATAGTCCTTTTCTGCCTCTTCTTTTACGTAGTCTAGAACATCATCTATAGTAATTCTTCCTATTAATTCGTTTCTGTTATTTACTACAGGGAGAACAACAAGATTATATTTGTTCATAATTCTTGCAACTTCTTCATCACTGGTTTCAGATTTCACAGAAATTACGTGATTATCAAATATTTTATTTATTTGAGATCTTTTTTCTGAAAGTAAAAGTTTTTTTAGTGACACTGTTCCTGTTAGTTGATTTTTGTCATTAACAACATATATGGTATATACATTTTCAACTTTTTTAGCTTGAATTCTCATTTCTGAGACGCACCTAACAACATTCCATTCTTCTTTGACCTTAATTAGCTCTTTAGCCATTAAAGCTCCGGCGGAACTATCCTCATATGAAAGTAAATCAACAACATCTGTAGCATGACTTATTTTAGATATTACTTCTTTTTGTACTTTATCTGGAAGCTCTTGAATTACATCTGCTGCATCGTCAGAATCTAAGTTTTCGAGAACATCCTCAACAATCTCATCTGTACTTAAATCATTAAGTAACTTTTCTCTAATATCTTCTTCTACCTCGACTAGCACGTCAGCACTAAATTCGTCATTCAAAATTGATAAAAGGTATTTTGATTCTTTGAAATTTAAAATTTTTAAAATCTCTGCTACATCAGGCGCTAATAGACGGTCACAAATTTTTAATACCTGCTTATCATTCTTTTTGTTGAGATTTAATTTTAGTTCGTCAAGAAATGG
>CETK01386693.1_pt1 | contig 16143 bp, 10 predicted proteins | sample 361431 | NCBI WGS metagenome assembly CETK01 (sample SAMEA2622452, study PRJEB7988) | marine metagenome | biome: marine biome (ENVO:00000447); feature: surface water layer (ENVO:00002042); material: "saline water (ENVO:00002010), including plankton (ENVO:xxxxxxxx)" | depth 5 m | reverse complement strand
TGCAGCTTCGAATAGCGGGGGATATGCAAGGGATAGCGCAAAGTATAGCCGATTATGAACTTGGGAAGGTGACTCAACCGGCGCAATGGGAGGTAGCCGATGAGATTATGACCGTGGAGCCGGGAACAGGAGCGATTGAAACCAAACGACTTTTCGGTGATATGCAGCTGCATTTGGAATGGAATGCGCCGGTGGCTGAGGAGAAATCAGGACAAGGGTATTCAAATTCTGGGGTATTTTTTATGGGTCTCTATGAAGTGCAAATTCTGAACTCTTATGAAAATGTGACTTACAACAATGGTCAGGCCAGTTCGGTGTATAAACAGCACATCCCGCTGGTGAATGCTTCTCGGGCTCCGGGTCAGTGGCAAAGTTATGATATTATTTTCATGGCGCCACGATTTTCGGAAAAGGGAAGCCTTATTTCACCGGCGCGCATCACGATATTTTATAACGGTGTACTGGTGCAAAACAATGTAGAGCTACTAGGACCCACGACTTATATTGGCGCCTCACACTACATTCCTCATCCTGAAAAAATGCCCTTGGCTTTGCAAGATCACGGGGATCCGGTGCAATTCCGAAACATCTGGATTCGAGAGTTGTAATGTCTGTATTTTTAAAGAATACGAAGATTAAATTGGCTCAGTACCCATCGTTGCAAATTGTGCTGAAAGTCTTTGGAGTAAGCGGGTTTTCTTTGTTTGAGGTCATCAGGTCCTGGAGCATCTAATGATTTTGCTTCGTCTAAGGTTCTACTTTCCGGTTCATTATTTTGCCGCCTGTCTTCAAGATCAAGCTCCGCACTGGTACAAACATCCGCAGTTGGCCTAAAGTCATGGTCAAGCCCAGGGAATACCTGAACGGTTGTATATGCCGAGTTTACAACTTCTTTTTGAGCAATATAAGTGGCTAGATCTGCTCGTTCAAGCGCATTCACGCCCCATTTGGCCGATACATAATAGTCAAGCTCTGCAAAGGCAAAGTAAGAGGGTAGTTGAAGCTGTAATAGGTGAGGAGCAGGACTAAATTCACTAAGTTCGCTAAGATGGCGCCAAGTTTTAATGAGGGGGAAAGCATTTACCCAGTTTAAATCGGATATTGCTTTTTTTTCTGCTTTGTCGCGGGCAACCTCTTCTGATTCACCGGAACAGAGAAAGCCATTATAATACTCGTGGGTGAGCCGTCGTTGGGTGTCGTAGGTTGGGGCGGCTAGGGATACGATAAAAGCTAGAGAGTCTCCGTATAGATGCCCTAATACTTGAGCCACAGTTCCGCCCTGAGAATGCCCCACCACTCCGATACGCTTAGGATCAATACTTGGTTGCTGTCTCAGAAATTGTACCGCAGCTCGGGCATCATCGGCACGTTCGTATAAATCGGTGCGATGCCAACGTCCTTCTGATAAGCCAACACCCCGTTTGTCGAAATACATCAGAGCTACGCCATGCAGTAGGAAAATTTGTTCTAAATTTTCTCTCGCAAAATCTGCATATAAACCGGTATGGGTAGAATTTGGACCGCTACCAACCAAAAATACAATAGCTGGGTGGAGTTGAATATTCGGATCGAGGGAAGCCTCACCTCTGGATTTTCCTGACTGCTTAGGCAGGACTAATTCGCCATGCAGTTCATAGATCGTATCTTCATATTTTCGCTCAGCTTGACGAGGAGTCAGCGAAGAATCCTGTAGCGCTACCTGCTGGCTGAGCACATTACTTGACTGAAACCATACTTCTTGACGTTGTTGAGCATAAATATTGTTAGCCGTACAGTATAGGGCTTGAATTAAAATAAGATAAAAAATTGATATAAATAAGCTAGGCAGATGGTATAAATTGTAATTTATTAGAGGCTTTAAATTGGTATTTCCAAACATACTATCAATTAATTTCCTTTCGGTGTGAATGCCTGAATACCAGTGATTTCGCGCCCCAGAATTAAGCCATGTATATCATAGGTCCCCTCATAAGTATTTACCGATTCTAGATTGATCATGTGGTGAATGACTCGATAGTCTCCTGTTATTCCATTACCGCCATGCATATCTCTAGCAATTCGAGCAATTTCTAATGCTTTACCACAATTATGTCGTTTGGCTAATGAAGTCATTGATGGATGGTGACGTTCAGTATCTTTTAATTGACCAAGCCGAAGAGCCAGCAACTGCATGGATGTAATGTCCGTAAGCATATTAGCCAACTTGGTTTGTATCAATTGATTTGCAGCCAGTGACTTACCAAACTGTTTTCGATTCATCACATATTTACACGTATTCTGATAACAAAATTCTGCAGCACCAACCGTTCCCCATGCTATTCCATATCTAGCTGAATTTAAGCACATGAAAGGCCCTTTTAGACCACTAATATTTGGAAATACATTTTCGTCAGGTACAAAAACATCATCAAAGACTAATTCACCTGTTTCACTTGCGCGCAGGCTAAATTTATGTTTAGTAGATGGAGCACTAAATCCTTTCATATCTTTCTCTAAGATAAATCCACGAATAGTACCACTATCACTACTATTTTCTTTAGCAACCGCCCAAACAATAGCTATATCGGCAATTGGAGAATTTGTTATCCACATTTTAGCCCCATTCATTATCCATCCGCCTTTAGTTTTAATAGCACTAGTTGTCATTGAACTAGGGTCAGAACCATGATCAGGTTCAGTGAGTCCAAAACAACCGATTAATTCTCCACTAGCCAGACGCGGGATATATTTATTTTTTTGATTTTCAGTACCAAATATCGAAATTGGATACATTACCAATGAGGACTGCACACTCATAAAAGATCGGTAACCTGAATCCACTCTTTCTACTTCTCGTGCTACTAATCCATAAGCAGTGTTTGATGCTCCTGCTCCTCCATATTCTTGAGGAATATTTACACCGAGTAGACCTATTTCTCCCATCTCTTTTGCGATAGAAATATCAAAAATCTCTTCGGTATTTCCTTTTAATGCACGGGGTTCAAGAAATGTTTGTGCATAATCTCGTGCTGTTTCCATTACAAGATTATCCTCTTCATTAAGCTCTGATTCAAATAAAAAACTATCGTTTACACTAAATAAATTTTTTGACATAGAAAGTGGTTGATTTGACCAAGATATTACCTGGTACTATTTATAATATTTTAAATGTTAGTCTGCAATATAGAATATTTTTGTTTTACAAGACTCAAATTTAGTGCACGTATTCTTTTTAATTCTTCTCTTTAAAGTAATTAAAAATGATTGGATGTGGTGTAATCAGTGATAGCAGTTATAAATCTTTAATAGATTCTATACCTATCATTTATAAAGTTTATATATGATTATAAATATCTAAAGTGTTCCTACGATATTTATAACAAAATATATATTATCTGCGCCTATTTAGACTTAATTTTTTTTATTTCATCAATGAGTATTGGGATTACCTTGTTGAGATCACCTACTATACCATAATCAGCAATATCAAATATGGGTGCATTTTTGTCTTTATTTATGGCAATAATAATCTTAGAATTTAATATGCCTGAAATATGTTGCACAGATCCTGATATACCTACAGCCAAGTAAAGTTGCGGTGATACTACTTTTCCGCTTTGTCCTACTAAAACACTTGGATCATATATGCCACTTTGCGTTAGTGCTCTTGATGCTGCAATACCCGCATTAAGTACTTTTGCAAGATTTGCTATCAGAGTTTTACCATTTTGGTCCTTAATTCCACGACCAGCCGCTACAATTATTCGAGCCTCATTGAGGTCAATAAAATCTTCAGTGGCATTGATAACTTGCTTTATCTGATTTTTAAGACTTGTTTTCTTGCTTGGACTGTGGAGTCTAACATTCATATATTCGATTTTCACTTTTTTTGGAACAGTCTCTAAATCATTAACATCTGGTAGATTGTACGAACCTGGGCGCAAAGAAATAATTATCTGTTTATCAATTACTTTGACATCAGCTAAAGCTTTTGATGTCATTACAGGACGAGTTGCCCTAATGTGCAGTGATTTATCTTTTCTTGGAGTAAAATTACTGTCAGAGAATCCAAATTTTATGACATCAGAAATGACGCTTGCATTTGTATGTATTGCTAATCCGCCCAATATATCCTTAACTAACTCATTAGATTCCATCACTAATAGACTTGGAATATCATATTTTTTTGTCGCTTCCTTTTGAACGCTTGCAATGTATTTTATTAAGGCTTTATTCTGATTGCAAATATTCCCTTTTTTTGTGATCCAAATCTTTTCGACACCATAAATCCCTAGTTCATTGGATAATTTTGACGAGTTCCACAATGATTCATTTAAGTTACAGATTATAGCATGTAGTTCAGTATTTATACTATTTTTTACTAGATATTTTTTTAATTCTCTACATCTTGCTAAAATTTCAGCTGAAGCTCGATTAATTCCATCTTTATGAATAGTAACAAGATGCAATAAAATCATTGGAAAATATTTTTTTGATATAGAAATTCAGCTAACATCTTACCAGCTTTATCTGCATCATCTTCTAATTTTTCACCTGCTTTACGCGATGGCAATGCCTTATACTCTATCAGTTTAATTTGTGGTTTGTAGTCTCTTTCATTTATATGTAAATCTCTCAGATTTATTTTTTGCAATCTTTTTTTCTTAGAAGTTATTATACCTTTTAAGCTTGGAATTCGGGGTTCATTCATGTTATTAGAACAGGTGATAAGGCAACTACTTGATGTTTTAATTATCTCTTGATCATTATCTGTTTGCCGCGTTATTACAAATTTATCATCTTCTTCACGCATGATATTAATTGCATTTGAGACGTAAGGAATATCTAAAATTTCTGCTACCATACTCCCTGTTAATCCAGCATCTGTATCTTGAGACTGTTTACCAAAAAAAAGAGCATCATAATATTGATCTTTATAGTAATCCGCTAGGATCCGTGCATAACTATATGAATCAAACAAAAATTCTTCTTCCATATTTTCAGTCGTTATATGGACAGCTGAATCAGCTCCCATAGCCATGGCTTTTCTTAAGGTTTCAGCAGCCTTTGCAGGCCCTACACTTACAACGACTACCTCACCACCATGTGCTTCTTTTAGCACTAGCGCTTCTTCTACTGCTGAGGCATCATATGCATTCAGTATCGTCCGATCTGCGTCCATAATCAGTTCACCATTCTTTACTAGCATAGGCGCCGATACATCTGGTACCATCTTTACACTCACGAAAATTTTCATAGCATAGTCTGTTATATTTCTGTCAAGAAAACCGCTTTTAGTATTGAATCGAACGTTTTTAAGGTTGGTTAACTATACTAATCTGAATATACAAAAAGGAAGGGATAATGCCTTTGGATTCTGGAAAAAATACCTAATCATGTCTGTGAAATTATCAAATTAACCCACATACAAGTTAGAACTAGCTTTAATTAACCAAACATAAATAGTCATTACAGAATACTGCTAAAAAAGTGTTATTATTGTTATTTATTAAAACAAAATAAGGTATATGTCTTATTATTTTACGTCTGAATCGGTAAGTGAGGGACACCCCGATAAAGTTTCTGATCAAATTAGTGACGCCCTATTAGATAATTTTTTAGCTTTTGATCCTAGCTCCAAAGTAGCTTGTGAAACATTAGTTACTACAGGACAAATTGTGTTAGCAGGTGAAGTTAAAAGTGATACCTACGTAGATTTACAACAGGTTGCTAGAAATGTGGTTAATGACATTGGCTATACTAAAGCTGAATATCAATTCAATGGGGACTCTTGTGGGGTCATTTCCTTAATACACGAACAGTCACAGGACATCAATCAAGGTGTTGATCGTGCAAAACCGGAAGAGCAAGGGGCGGGTGATCAAGGTATGATGTTTGGTTATGCAACAAATGAGACGGATAATTATATGCCGCTTGCGCTCGATATTTCTCATAAAATTTTGCAAGAACTAGCAGAAGAGCGTAGAAAAGAGGGGGGCATTTCTTATTTACGTCCTGACGCCAAATCTCAAGTTACTATTGAATACAATGACGATCATGTACCGACAAAAATTGACACAATTGTAGTATCAACTCAGCATGATGCATTTGATGCTGATGATCACAAAATGCTCTCCCAAATTAAATCAGATATTATTGCACACATTATTCCACGAGTAAAAGTACACTATCCAGATTATGTTCAGAAGCTATTTGAAGGAGATATCACCTATCACTTAAATCCAACGGGTAAATTTGTGATTGGTGGCCCTCACGGAGATACGGGCTTAACTGGGCGAAAGGTAATCGTTGATACCTATGGAGGTAAAGGAGCCCACGGGGGTGGAGCCTTTTCTGGTAAAGACCCATCAAAAGTTGACCGTTCAGCTGCCTATGCCACCAGGCATATTGCAAAAAATCTTGTAGCAGCAGGGGTCTGTGATCAAGCGTTGGTTCAGATTTCCTATGCAATTGGGGTAGCAGAACCCACATCCTTATTTGTAGATACCTATGGGTCGTCTAAAATCAATCTAACTGACAGCGAAATTGCACTAATTATTAAAGATAATTTGTCATTAACGCCATACCAGATAGAAAAAAGACTAAAACTACGCAATCCTATTTATTTGGAAACTGCGGCGTATGGACATATGGGGAGAACACCTCAGATAGTCACAAAATCCTTTGAATCTCCTTATAGCGGCCAGGTTCAAAAAGAAGTCGAGTTATTTACGTGGGAAAAGTTAGATCTAGTAGAAACCTTTAAAACATTATTTAATACATCATCATGAGCGTTTAGGCACTGAGTCGACCGAGCTTAAGAATGACTAGGCCAAATATATTGGTATTACGGTTGAAGGCTCGTACTAACTAGACTATTATCGATACTGAGGTATAGTAGTTGTAGCGAAGTTAAGGGTGATAACCAATGCCTGTTACCCATTTTTATTTGACCAAAATAAAAAGAACTACACAGTACTACTGCAAATTCTCGTAATCACTCATATGGGCCTGATCCGTCTCGCTTAAAATATTGTAGGCAGCCAAACGAATCTGGCTCTCCGCATCGACTAGCATCGCGGCGATTTCACGAGACTTCGTATCAAAAAATAGATCAAATAAAAAGTTACTGGTTGACCGTCGTTTGGTCGATTGAATAAGCTCTAAAGCCTCTAAGACCGCATCCCTAGCCTGGTCTGGGTTCTTGGTAAAACCGTCTAAAGCCTTTCTATGATAGGTGTAATATGCCCGACGCAAATCATAATAGCTGGAATTCATCATATCGGCCACCAAGGTAAATCGGTTTCGCCGGTTGTTCGATGAACGTGCCCAACCAATGGCATTTGAGCTTTGCGACAAATCCACTACATCCTGCGCCTTCGCAAAATAATCACTACCACCAAGCTCGGCAAAACTATCAAAATCATAACCTAGTATTAAATAGGCATAATAATCGATAAACCCAGTTAGGGCCTCAAAACTAAGCTCGTCATGCACTAAACTACGCCCCTCGGGATAGGAGAACTGCCAAGCCTGGTCACTCAAAATAATAGACGTGGTTTCCTGCATAGACCCGTATATAGGTCGCCTTGAAGAAATCACTGCCTCGGCTGAGAAGGTATAATCTGTATTGGCTGAGGTTAAAATGATGCTGATCTGGCAATTGATGCGCTCATGTTCGAGTACTTCAATTTCAGTCCAACGAAATTCATTGATATAGGAAGTAAGCTCAGTGGCGAGGGTTTGTTTTACATAATCGTAGGAGGTCCCTTCCAATTGTTCGTCGTTAATATTCACAGCACAGTTGAATTCCTGAGCCGTTACGGGCTTCTCGTCAAGTAGACCTATGAGACTCAAAAAAACGATAACTAAGTAGAAATCAACGCGCATAGTATAAGGATTCTTATATATTTAAATTGTATTAAAATATACAAGAATCTCGTGAAATAATACCTCGGCCCTTTGCTATGGATCTATGCACGGATAACAGCATATGTAAGCTTTTTTTCAGAGCTCTGATCATCATTTTTTTAACCCAACTCACGCCTCAGCCCAACATGGGTTAGGTGTTTCCATGGTAGGAAGAAGAGGGGTTATTCTCGGTTTCATGAATCCATTATCTGCGCTATAGAATGATCATTCCGGGTTGAAGTTACCCGTAAAGCATGCATCTGATTCTCTTCCTATTATATGATGTTGATTACGCCCATTCCAATAAGTTCCAAAATAATTGGCTTTGGTAGGGAAGAGATCATTTTTTAGTCCGCGTAAGCGTTAATCTATTAATAAATTTACAGAAAAAACTATGTATGCAGTTTCAATTGAGTTATTAGTTTGCCCAAATCATTGGCGAAAATAGTACAGGATCAGGTCTAAATGAATGCTTGGCGAATCACCACTATATATAAAAAGGGCAAGTGATAACGTATTAGAAGTGCAATTCGACGATCATCTTTTTACTGCTAAGTATTCGTCAAATTCTACTAATTTAATCTGCAAATTATAAAGTTGTTGCAAAACTATAAAGCTTTGAGTTGGTACAAAAAGTTTTTGAGGGTATATTTGATTAAATTTTAGGCATGGATAAACAAACAAAAGAAGCATCATCGTCAGCACCCAAACTGCCCAATGAATATAAAATTGTGCCGGCTGAATATGGATATCAATACGACGAAGATAAAATTGAGCTATTAGAGCTTGTTAAGACTATTTGGGCTAAGCGTATGTTCATCGTTAAGATAATTGCTATGGGCGCAGTAGTGGGTATATTTGCTGCGCTAATGAGCCCCAAAGAGTACAAAAGTATAGCCACTTTGATGCCCGAGTATTCTACTGAGAGTCAGGGGGGTGCAAGTAGTTTATTACGACAATACGGCGGTTTATTGGGCATGAGCGGCGGTACCTATGCGAGCAACAGTAATGCTATTCGGGTAGATTTGTATCCCAATATTGTTCAAAGCACCAATTTTCAGCTAAAACTAATGGATCAGTCTTTTTACTTTTCTGATATTGAAACTACTGCAACGTTATTTGAATATTATACCGAGCACAACTCATCAGGGGTACTTGGTTTTCTCGCGGATTATACAATTGGATTACCTGGTAAAGTTTTAGGGGCTATTTTGCCAAAAAAGAAACATATAACTTCGGTACCTGGTGAGGCTAAAGAATCTTTAGTGCTTAATCTCTCTAGAGATGAAGTAATTGTCATCAATACTTTACGACAAAAAATCACTGCCTCATTAGACGAGGAATCCGGCATCGTTTCAGTATCGGTCACTCTTCCAGATAATGTAGCCGCTGCCGCAGTTACCGAATATATCATTACAGAACTAACCAAATATCTCACCGAATACCGTACTGAGAAAGTACTTAGAGATTTGACATTCGTGGAAGAACAACTTGCAATGGCTGTAGCTCGATTCGAAGAAGCCCAATTGACCTTAGCTGAGTTTAGGGATAGTAACCAGGGTATTTTATCTGCTAAAGCTCAAACTGAAGAACAGCGATTAAACTCTGAATATCAGATTGCTTTCAATTTGTATAATGGACTAACTCAGCAATACGAAGAGGCTAAACTCAAAGTTCAGGAAGAGACTCCAATGTTTAAAATCCTTGAAGCGGTGCGAGTCCCTTTGGAAGACGAAACCTCAGGAGCTATGATACTGTTAGTCTACATCATGCTTTCGGGCATAGGCTCGCTTGGGTGGATTTTTATTCAGCCATTATTTGAGCAGTTCAAAAACGCCGTTGAAGAATAATTTTATGGGTATCAAAATAAGAATAATAATATGAATACAACTCGAATGTCACGCATCTTATTAGCATTAGCTAGTTTATTTTTAGTAGGCGTGTTTCACTTCTTTCAAAATCTCCAAGCACAAAGTATTGATGCGCTCCTCCAATCACAAGGACTTAGCTTTGAACAGGCGCAACAAATGGCCAAAAATGCGGGAGTAAATCCTAATAATCCTAGTGATTTAGCGACTTTTGCTAGGCAGAATGGTGTTTCTGAAAGCCAGATTCAGCAATACCTAGTGCAATTACGCCAAAGAGAAAATAGGGGTATGGTGGCTACCGATACCACAGATACTACCGAAACTTTGTTTTTTTCAAATGATTTCCAAGAGATGCCAACATCTCAAATAGTTCCCAATCCTACTCTAACGACGGCCAATCCTATAAATCAAGATTTGCCTTATTTTGGCTACGATGTCTTCAGCGGAGGTCCGGATAATTTTCAGCCAAGCACTCCTAGCCCTGTGGACGAAGGCTATGTAGTTGGTCCTGATGATGAACTGCGATTGACAGTTTGGGGCGCCACAGAATTTCAATATGAACTAAGAGTAGATATTGAAGGACGAACTAATATTCCAAATATCGGTTTGGTTACCGTTGCAGGAAAAACCCTCAAAGAATTACGCGCTTCTTTAAAACTTCGTCTAGCTCAAAGTTATGCCGGTTTAGTAAAAACGCCTCCAACCATTTTTATGGACCTGGCTGTTACCCGATACAAACCTATAGAGATTTTTGTTTTGGGTGAAGTTTCTAACCCTGGTGCCTATACGGTTACCTCTAATGCCACTCTGTTTAACGTAATGTATGCGGTTGGTGGTCCAACTACGGTAGGATCTTTACGAGATATCCGCATCATTCGTAACGGCCGGGTTCTTAGATCCATCGATTTTTATGATCTATTTCTAGATGGGGTGCTGACCGAAAACATTCCCCTTCTCAATAACGATCGAATTTTTATACCCCCTCGTAACAACGAAATTCGTATTCAAGGTCCTGTAAAGCGTGCGGCAATATATGAACTTAAAGATGGGGAAAATTTTGAAGACCTATTACGTTTTGCGGCTGGGTTAGAACCTGAAATTTACACTGATCGTTTTCAGGTTAATCGAATCATTCCTATGGCAGAGCGAAGCGATGCCAGCCGTGCACGAGAGGTGTTAGACTTTAATTTGAATGAAGTACTTGCTGCCAAAAATCCTCTCATTTTGTTTGATGGTGATAATATTCAGTTATTTTCTATTACTGATATTAATGACCAGGTGGTGGAAATCAACGGAGCTGTAGATCAACCAGGAACATTTGAATTAAGTCAGAAACTTCTAACTATTCGAGACCTAGTACTTGCTGCGGATAGTCTAACGGAAGATGCTTACACAGGGCAGGCTGAACTTATTCGAACCAATGACGATTTAACGCAGAGTTATTTTACCATTAACTTGGCCGAAGCCATTTCCGGCAATGAGGCTAAGAATATGATTCTTCAGAAAAGAGACTCTTTGACCATTTACACCTTAGATGATATTCGTCAATTTGGTTCAGTAAGTATTGGAGGTTCCATTCGAAATCCATCTAGCTTCCCTTGGAGAGAAAATTTTAGAGTGTATGATTTACTTTTTAAAGCAGGTGGACTTTTTGATGCTGAATATTTGGAGCAAATACATATCGATAGAGCAGACCTTATTCGCCGCAATGCCGATGGACGAACCACAGAAGTAATTTCTTTCAATCTGGAAGAAGCCTTACAAGAAAAAGGATTTGGTTTGGAGATACTTCAGCCCTATGATAACATTCGAATTTATCCTAACACGGTTCAGTTGATTGCCAATAAGTTCGTAGTTATCGAAGGTGCGGTCAAAAACCCAGGGCGTTATACTTTTGATGAAGGTATGAGTCTGGAGGATCTCTTACTCAGGGCTCAAGGTTTTAATGAAAATGCGTTTATTGGACGGGTTGAAGTTACTCGTACTGAGGAACTTATGACCGATCGAGATAAAGCCAAGTCATTGGTTCATAATCTGATTCCCAACCCTGCCGAACATTACCAGTTTTACTCGAACGATATGTTTTGGTCTTTAATGGATAATGCGGATCGTTTTAAATTAAAACATATGGATCGGGTATACGTTAGGATCAATCCTGATTTTGAATTTCAGCAAACTGTTGAATTGAGGGGAGAAGTTGAGTTTCCAGGGTTCTATACTATTCTTAGTAATAATGAACCTCTGAGATCTGTCATAGAACGGGCAGGTGGACTTACTGAAGAGGCCTATGCCAAGGGTGCACGAGTTACCAGGGATAGCACTCAAGTAATAATCGACTTTGAAGACAAATTAAAGGGCATAAATAATAACTTCATAATTCAAGCAGGGGATCAAATAAGTATTCCCAAAAATCCTAGAGTAGTTTTGATAACGGGTAATGTGGCACTGGAAGGTTTCATTGAATACCAATCAGGTAAGCGGTTCAAGTATTACTTAGATCAGGTAGGTGGATTACAAACCAATACGGCTAAATATTTTCAGTTAACGCAAGCAAATGGAGCCACTTTTAGAGTCAAACGAAAAGGACTGTTTAAGAATAATCCAGTAGTGGATGAAGGGGCGACTATACGTGCAATTTTCGAACTTGAACCTGAGCGCGAGCCATTTGATATGCGTGAGGTCATTGTTGAATTAACCAGTATTACTACTTCAGCACTTACACTATATTTTCTTATCGACCGTATTACTTCGCAATAAAAAGCCATCATTTAAAATTCAAACAGGCTAATTCATCTAATTATTTATGAACTTACAAAACTATATTCAAAAAATTGAAGAACGGAAATATACAATAGGTATTCTCGGCCTTGGCTATGTTGGCTTGCCTCTAATGTGGACTTTTCATCAACAAGGCTTACCAGTTTTAGGATTCGATGTTGACGAAAGCAAAGTAAAAAAATTAAAATCCGGTACTCCTTATATTAAGCATCTCGGCAAGGAAATGATGCAGAGTTTGGCCAAGTCAAATATATGTGATGCCACCACTGATTTTTCACGATTAAAAGAAGCCGATGCTGTCCTATTGTGTGTTCCAACCCCGCTAAATCAGTATAGGGAGCCAGATATGAGCTATGTGAAAAATACGGCGGAGACTGTAGCACACCACCTTAGAGAAGGGCAGTTGATAATATTAGAGTCCACAACCTATCCAGGTACTACCGAAGAGGTGATGATTCCAATCCTTGAAAAGCATTCAGGGCTTATAGCAGGCAAAGACTTTTATGTGGCTTATAGTCCGGAGCGAGAAGATCCAGGTAATATGAATTTTAATACTGCCAAAATTCCAAAGGTAGTAGGAGGACATGGTGAGGATGCTCTTAAACTTGCCCTTGCAATGTACGATAAGGCCATTGTACAAACTGTTCCCGTAAGTGATACTAAGACTGCCGAAGCAGTAAAAATTACTGAGAATGTGTTTCGCTCGGTAAATATTGCCCTGGTCAACGAACTTAAAGTAGTTTACGCCAAAATGGGTATTGATGTCCATGAGGTACTGGATGCTGCGGATACCAAACCATTCGGTTTTATGAAATTTACTCCAGGGCCTGGTCTTGGCGGACATTGTATCCCGATTGATCCATTTTACCTAACATGGAAAGCACGCGAATTCCAAGAAAACACTCGTTTCATAGAGCTAGCTGGGGAAATCAATACCCATATGCCAGAATATGTGGTAGAGCAAACGAGTAAAGCACTTAATACGCATAAAAAAGCGGTTAATGGATCGAAGATTCTTTTGGTAGGCTTAGCCTACAAACCCAATGTGGACGATATGCGGGAATCACCTACCTTTGAACTCATGCATATGCTAGAAGAATTAGGAGCAAAAGTTGCATTTTATGATAGTTATATACCAACCATACCACCAACTAGAGAACATGCCAAATACAGTGGTAGAAATTCTGTAGAATGGAACCAATCTACCGTTAGTGAGTTTGACGCAGTACTGATTGCTACCAATCATTCGAACATTAACTATCAAGAATTAGCAGATTGGTCGTATTGTATTATCGATACCCGAAATGCGATGAAAGGAATAATACCTAAACAGGATTATCACATCTTTAAAGCTTAAGATGCTTAGCCAGTGACTCGAATTAACACCTTAATTGGCGAGACATTTTTGATTTGATATCCTTTTGTACTATTTCTTTAGCACCCTACTCTTGGGTAGCGTTTGTGTATGCCTAGCAGAAAGAAAGTAGTTATATCATGTTTCTTTTAGAAAAACATAACCCAATCATCAGTCAACATATAGCGACCCTTCATCAAATTGTGGGAGCGCTAGATACACTATCCTTGGAACTTGATATCAGTAAACTTCCAGATCACCTCTATCTATTAGCTATAGGAAAAGGATCCCAAAAACTCCTGGAGGCCTTTATCCACTCGTATAAAGGTGAGATTTTGGATGGAATAGTGCTAAGCTCAGAACCAATTTCACTCAACAATGATGAAAAGAGGCTCCAAAGTCTTATTTTTTTTACCGGATCCCATCCGTTTCCGTCCCTTAAAAATCAGGCTTATTCCCTTGAAATACTTCGGTTCATTCAAGATCTACCTGTTGGTGCAACCCTAGTCTGCCTAATTAGTGGAGGTACTTCATCCCTTCTATGTTCGCCTCCAGACCAAATTTCAGTCCATGAACTGCAACTCACCTACCAAGTTTTGTTAAAATCAGGAGCAAGTATTGAAGAGATGAATACAGTGCGAAAACATTTAAGTCTGGTAAAAGGAGGGGGTCTTTCCCAAAAAGCTCATCACTTAAAATTGCACAGTTATTTACTTTCCGATGTCCCCCATGACAAACCAGAGGTCATTGGAAGCGGACCTACTCTAGCTGATTCGACCACTTTTTTTGATGCTCTGCAGGTATTAAATACTTACCAGTTATTTCAACACCTTCCTATCTCAATCCTTGAGTATCTCGATCAAGGGGCAAAAAGTCAATGTTCCAAAACACCCATACCCTGTATTCCTGATCATCCAGATCATCAGGTACATGTGATTACAGGTAATAAAAGTATGCAACCCTTTCTCTATACCTTATTAGAACAACAAGGTTTTGAAGTTCACTGGGCCAAAGATCCTATACAAGGATCGGTTAAAAAAGAAACTCAGCGTATAGCAGCCGAGATTATTTCTGTTCTTAATAGACAATCTAAGATTTCAACAAAAAATCCACAGGCACTCATTTTTCATGGAGAATCGTATGTTGACGTCATTGGTGAAGGAAAGGGAGGGCGTAATCAAGAACTTGCTTTACTCCTGGCGCTTTCCTTGGAAGGTCAGCACCCAGTAACCATTTTAACTTTGGCAACCGATGGGATAGATGGGCCTACTGACGCAGCAGGGGCCATTGTAAGTAGTTACACTACCTTATATGCCCGTAAACAAAACATCTCACCAGAATCCTACATTCTGCAGAATGATAGTTATACTTTTCATGAGCTAATGAATACACTAATCAAAAAAGAATCGACAGGTAACAATCTCATGGATCTTTGCGTCGTTTTAATTGGCTAAGCATTCCCTATTTTATTCTAAATATGTATCTTTATGTATGGTTTGGGAAAATCCAATTTATTTATATACCCTCGGTATCATCCCATTTTTAGTGTTATTGATGTGGTTTAGAGTCCGGAGTTTGCGTCAACTAACGGCTAGCCATTTTGAAGCTAGCCAAAAAAAGCGACTTCAACTTGGATATGTACATTTTCGTGCTACCATTAAACATGGAGTATTTCTGTTGGGTATGAGTTTTCTCATCATTGCTTTGGCAGGGCCAAAAATCGGAACTGAAGTCAGAGAAATTAAACAGCGGGGGGTGGATATGCTTATCGCCCTCGACGTTTCGGCCAGCATGAATGCCGAAGATGTGCGACCTAGCCGCCTTGAAAAAGCAAAATTTGAAATTAACCGCCTGATCGAACGATTTGATGGCGACAGGGTAGGATTGATAGTCTTTACGGGAGAAGCCTTTCTCCAAAGCCCTATGACCTTGGACTATTCTGCGCTGAGGTTATTCCTCGACATTGTAAGTACCGATCAGATGCCGAGTTCAGCTACCGATTTTGCTTCAGCTCTGAAAGTTGCTGAACAGGCATTTAACGCCTTGGACTTCGAGGAATATGTGAGCCCTACTGCCAGTGCTGCTGCTCGTGTACTGCTCATTATTTCGGATGGGGAAGACCATGAGCAGGAGTACGAAGATGCTCTAAACACCTTGACCGATTCCCAAGTGTCTATTTATACCCTCGGTATAGGCACCACTATAGGCACTACCATTCCCTTATATAGAGAAGGTACTGTCGAATTAGTGGGG
>CETK01158619.1_pt1 | contig 16145 bp, 25 predicted proteins | sample 361431 | NCBI WGS metagenome assembly CETK01 (sample SAMEA2622452, study PRJEB7988) | marine metagenome | biome: marine biome (ENVO:00000447); feature: surface water layer (ENVO:00002042); material: "saline water (ENVO:00002010), including plankton (ENVO:xxxxxxxx)" | depth 5 m | reverse complement strand
TGACCCAAGAGTGGGTAAACTTCCATCAGAGGTACTCGATTGGATGAATATTAAATAAAATGTTTACGATACCTTTTTATCAATACAAAATAGAAGATTGGAAAAATAAAAAACAAGAATTTGTTAAATTAGCTAATCAAAAAGAATATTATATTGATCCTGTATCTAATGTTTATACAAACTATGGAAGAAGTAGTTCATTGTGTATAACAAATGTTTTTAACTTAGTAAAAAATGAATTTGTTTTATTTAATCAACAGGCAAATCTAAACTCTTCATATATTAGTGACCTTTGGTTTCAAAAGTATTATGAAAATCAATATCATGGTGTACATAATCATGGAGCAATAGGATTTAGTTCAGTTTTGTATATTGAATTTGATAAGAATGAACATAAAGGAACTCAGTTTATCTCTCCATTTACAAATCCAAAGGGTTTAACAGAAACTTTTAATGCAGAGGTTGAAGAAGGAGATTTAATAATTTTTCCTTCTGTAATTAATCATTTTACAATCCCTACTCAAAGTAAAAAATTAAGAATGATTTTGTCTATGAATATTAAATTTTGAAAGATGTTAAGAAATAATAAAATGTTATAAATAGTAACAAATCTTAACACTTCCTTATGATTAATTACATCTCTATACTAAAGATGGTCTTGATGACTGTAGGCGGTGTGTCTATGTTTACACTAATGTGGATCACAATGATGTCATTTATGATGGATGACTGACTTGACAAATCCTAAAGAGAATGTTAATATAAATATCAACAGAAACAAAGGACTCGAAAGATCGTAACCCTTTGCGTATGCTAAAACCATTCCATGTCGGGAGTGGTATCATCCGCAAGGGTATTTTTTTGCCTTGCGAGAGAAAATAAAAACATGTCAATTAAATCAACAATAGCTGCAGTAGCAGCGACTCCTCTTCTAGTATCTGGTGCAGCTTTTGCTGGTCCATATGTTAATATCGAAGCAAATGGTTCTTATCCTGATGGTGCTTATTCATCTGGAAACTTAGAACTTCAAGTTGGATATGAAAAAACAACAGAGAGTGGTCTTTCATGGTATGTTAGTGGTGGTCCTACTGTTCAGCACACTGAAACTGCTGATGAGTTTGGCGACGTAGAACTAGCAGGTTACCTTGGAGCATCTAAAGGTATAGGTAGTAAAGTTTCTTTATATGGAGAACTTTATGGTGCTACAAACCAAGATGACGTAGACGTTGCAGGTAAAGTTGGAACACGTTTCAGTTTCTAAATAAAACTGTTCGAGATGGATCGAATATGAGGGGTGCTTGACACCCCTCTTTTTTATTGCTAGTATAGACATGCCTTATTATAGATAAAATTAAAAGAATTATTTTCACCATATGTTGAAGAACATAACCGTATACTCCAAGGATGACTGTCCTTATTGTCAAAAAGTTTGTAAATTATTTGACGCTCTTAAAGCATCTTATGTTGTATACAAACTAAACGATCACTTTAATAAGAAAGAGTTTTACAATGAGTTCGGTGAAGGTTCGACTTTCCCACAAGTCACCATAGGAACACTCAAACTTGGTGGATCTAAAGAAACAGTTACTTATTTAAAAGAAAATGGATTGGTATGAGGATGAGTTCTATCCATTGGTAGAACGTGCCATAGAAGAATCATTTAGAGGTAGATTTTTATTCAACTGCTACCTTTATCTTAAAGCAAATAAAGCAACTAAACCACAAATTAGAAAATTTTGTGCAAGTTCAACTGCAGAAGAGTTGAGTCAAACATCTTTAGAATTAGAGATGTATATCAAGGGAGGTGATACAACACTTCGTGAAGCTTACGGTCACATACCCAAACCACAAGCACGTAAGATTAGAAATTATCTTTATGGAATTTTAGAGGATGCATGGAAGTATGAACTCGAAAGAAAACCAGGACGAAAACCGAAACCCAAAACAAAAGCAAGAAGAAAAGTTGCCACTAAATAAAGGTGATGAGTTCATGCTACGTAGGAGGTTAGGCAAAGAACCCGAACCAAAAGATAACCCAACTATAGTTTTAAATGGAGGTAAAGCCATGGATATGGCAGTTGTTCTTACCCTGTCCACCCTGATGGTAATCGGTGGGACAATTATTGGATTTATTATTGGATGGTTTGCGAATAATTATTATTTAAATTATCTAGAAGTTATCTCAGGTGAAGATGATACCGAAGAAACTATCAAACTTACAGCACATCCAGAGATGATGGATGAGCATGGTAATCCCATACCATTTCAAATTGCTAAATTAATCAGCGTCGAATTTGATGAGAAGGATGTATTCTCACGTGACCCCTTTACAGATTCAGACGATTGATATATAATATTACTATTGACGTAAAACTATGAAACTTTTGATTTCTGAAATTATTAAGAAGGCATCTAATGCCAAAACTAAAGCAGAGAAAATTAAAATACTACAAGAGAACAATAGTCAAGCACTACGTTCAGTTCTTAAGTGGAATTTTGAATCAAAGATACTCTCTGACATACCAGAGGGTGATGTTCCTTTCAAAAGAAATGATGCACCCATAGGTACAGAACATACTATGCTTGAGAGGGAAGGTAAAAATTTATGGAGATTTATCAAAGGTGCTAACTCTCTTACCAGATTTAAACGTGAACAGTTGTTCATACAAATGTTAGAAGGTCTTCATGAAAGTGAAGCAGATATAGTATGTTTGGTAAAGGATAAGCAATTGCATAAAAAGTATAGAATTACAAAAGCAGTTGTTACTTCAGCATTTCCTTCTATACAATGGTCAGAATGACAACAGAAACTCCAACTAAATCTAGAGTATCATTTACTCCCGAAGAACAAACAGATTATCAAATAAGAGTATTCAAAACTGATATTTTAGAAAAAGATATTGACAAGACAAAGTATCCACAGGGAACTACTCTTGTCATTTATAGTATAGGTGATGAGATTATTAATGATCTTGTACTTTCTCAAAAGTCAGTACATATATTTGATGCTTATTATGATAAACTCAGAACATTAAGTGGTAAACTATTGCACTTAAACAATTGGTATGGTACAATCAGTCCAAAGATGTGGGATGAAAATCCTAAACCTAAACAAAAAAAGAAAAGAAAATGATTGATGATCTAGAAATTAAAAGTAGAGAGGTATGTATGACCTCCTTGTCTCACAATGCTATTGAATTTGATAACAAAGCATATACTTTTTGTCAAAAAGCAATTGAAGTTGGTGACATCAAATGGAATACTTCTGAAGAAGATATTCAAACGATGTATGGTTACTATAAAGACAAAGGATTTATTTAATCTATGGTAAAACTTATTAGTATTACTCCTGACGCTGAAAAGACAATGGGATTCATCGCTAGGGTATCAAACCCTAAGAACCAAGACAACCCAAATGTATCAGGACTTTTGAAATATTGTATTAAACATGGGCATTGGTCTGTGTTTGAGCAAGCACATATGACTCTAGAAATAGAGACAACCAGAGGTCTTGGAGCACAAATTTTAAGACACAGATCATTTACTTTCCAAGAATTTAGTCAAAGGTATGCTGATACCAATTTACTTGGTGCTATACCTGTACCAGATTTGAGGAGACAAGACAAAACTAATAGACAAAATTCTATCAATGATATCCCCAAAGTTCAGAAGGAGAATTTACAAAAAGAAATCTCTCGTTACTTCGCTGAGGGAATTGACCTATACAATGAACTTATACGTGAGGGTGTTGCGAAGGAATGTGCGAGATTTGTTCTCCCGTTAGCAACTCCAACTAAAATATACATGACTGGTAGTATAAGGTCATGGATACATTACATAGAACTACGTTCTGCTCATGGTACTCAAAAAGAACACATGGATATAGTAGAAGAATGTAGGAATGTATTTAAACAAAATTTACCTGTAGTAACAGAGGCATTATCATGGTAACTGACTTTGCAAAACAAATAAAAGTGGGAACAAAGAAATCTCACTCAATGGCAGAAAATACTTCATTCGTTACATCCTTCTTAAGAGGGGTTGTAGACAAAGAAAGTTATCGAACCTTAGTTTCTAACCTATACTTTGTTTACTCTGCCTTAGAGGACGTTGGAGCACACTTAAAGGAGGATCCTATAGTAAGTCCTATATTATTTGATGAATTAAAACGTCATAAACCATTAGCAGAAGATTTAGATTACTTTTATGGAGAGAGTTGGCATAAAGAAATATATCCTAGTGATGCTACCAAGGTTTATATTGATAGAATTAGAGAAGTAGGTCGTTTTGAACCACATTTATTTGTAGGACATCATTACACAAGATACATGGGTGATTTATCTGGTGGACAAATACTAAAAGGTATTGCACAGAAATCATTGAAGTTAGGTGATGAAGCATTTAACTTCTATGATTTTAAAGATATAGAAAGTTCAGTTAAATTTAAAAATAACTATAGAGAAACATTAAATAACTTACCCTTGTCACAATCCCAAGTTGATGGTATAATAACTGAAGCAAACTATGCTTTTAGATTAAACATGTATATGTTTGAAGAATTAGTAGGTGATGCACCTAAAACTGTTCTTCAAATTATATTTGGTATTCTACAAGACATACTTGCTGAAATGATAGTATCTAAGAGGTTTAGGTAATGCCTACTTATGAATTTAAAAATAAAGAGACAGGAGAGATCACCGAAAAACGGATGTCCTTTACTGTTCTCGATAAATATAAGGAGGATAACCCTCACTTAGAACAGTATCATTCCACTTATCCTGGTTTGGTTGCTGATGCTCATGTAAGAGACAAGAGACCAGATGGTTTCAAAGATGTTCTTAAGAGTATTAAGAAAGCAAATCCTGGCTCAACTATCGACACCAATTTCACTAGCAACATTTAAATGCCACGTAAAAGAAAAACTTCTGATTTTGATTTCGTAAACAGTTCCCCTAAAAAGATGAGACGTAAGAAACCTATTAATACAGAACAACTTACAGACATACAACCTCTGACAGATAATCAGAAGTTAGTTTTTGATGCTTACGAACAAAATAAGAACTTATTTTTGTATGGTTGTGCAGGTACAGGTAAAACATTTATTGCAATGTACCTAGCATTAAAAGAAATTCTATCTAATAGGACATCGTATGAAAAATTATACATTGTACGTTCTCTTGTTCCTACTAGAGAAATAGGTTTCTTACCAGGTGATCACGAAGACAAAGCACATCTATATCAAATACCTTACCAGAATATGGCAAAGTATATGTTCAAGATGCCTGACGATCCTGCCTTTGAAATGTTATACGATAATTTAAAGGCACAAGAGACAATTTCTTTTTGGAGTACATCATTCTTACGTGGTACAACTCTAGATAATGCTATTGTACTTGTTGATGAGTGTCAGAATTTAAACTTTCATGAGTTAGATTCAATCATGACTCGTGTTGGTAATGATTCTAAAATTATATTTGCAGGTGATATAGCACAGACAGATCTAGTTAAGACCAATGAAAAGAATGGTATACTTGACTTCATGAAAATACTTGAAGTCATGGATGAGTTTGCTAACATCGAGTTTGGTGTTAATGACATAGTTAGAAGTGGATTAATTAGAAACTACATTATTACTAAATTACAAATGGGTCTCTAATGTTTAATCATTTAATTATGGAGATGTCTTTAGAAGACATCAGTGCAACTACTATCAAAGGTAAGAGAGTGTACGAGATAGGAGATCAAAAGTATCCATCTATCTCTACCATTTGTTCTTATAGAAAAAGAAAATCTATTGCTGAATGGAGACAAAGAGTTGGTGCTGAGGAAGCAAACAAAATCTCTAGACGTGCTACTGCTGCAGGTACTACTGTTCATAGTATGATTGAAGATTATCTTAATAATGAACTAGACCTTGAGAAGTATAAGGACAAACATCTTGCACAAATACTTTTCAAACAAGCAAAACAAATGCTTGCACGAATAAACAACATTCACTTTCAAGAAGCACCACTATACAGTCACGAGTTTGCAATAGCAGGTAGAGTTGACTGTATAGCAGAGTTTGATAGTAAGTTATCAATTATCGACTTCAAAACATCCTCTAAAGAAAAGAAAGAGGAATGGATTGAAGGATACTTGGTACAAGAGACAGGTTATGCTAAAATGTATGAGGAAAGATCTGGTATTAAAGTCGAACAGATTGTTACTCTTATAACTTGTCAAACTGGGGACACACAGGTCTTTGTAAAGAACCCTGATGATTACGTGCCTTTATTGAAAGATTATATCAGGGAGTATAAAAATGCCCAGTAAATCTAAAAACATTAATGAATTAATTGACGACACTTTTATGGACAAGAACAAATTCTCTATGACTATTGAAAATATAGTTAAAGATAGCAATAGATCCTTGAGTTATATTGATGCCATCGTTGATTTCTGTGAGTCCAAAGACATAGAGGTTGATACAGTTACTAAATTGATAGCACCTACATTAAAGGAAAAGATTAAAGCAGAAGCAATTAAATTAAATTTTATAAAGAAAACTTCTAAAGCAGTATTGCCAATATGAGTGCCTTTGATTGTTATGTAATTTACTTAGCATTAAAAGCACACTTCTCTAGGAAAGGATACGATTACTTTAAATACAATGGTCGTACAAAAGCATCAGTAGAAAATTTTAATGTAAGAACAGACAGATACTTCTTTGAGAAACTTACCAAGAGATATTCTAAAGAAGAAATAGAATCATACTTTGTATCTAATTACTTATCTAACTCCAACCTATGGGTGGGAGAAATGAATGATAAGAACTTCCTTGATTGGAAGAAAAGGATACAGAGTATTTCTTATTTGTATGAGAATGATTTGAAAATTATTACTGATAGGTGTGGTAGTTTAGACAATGCTATGAAATGTAAGAACTCATCACACTCTACATTAATTAAACTATACCTTGGTGATCATATCATGCCAGAAACTATGGTATTGTTAAATAGAATTACAACTTTCATAGAAAGATATGATACACTATTAAGTGATTCTATCTGGAAGAAAGTATCAAACCTCTTGCAAAAATATGATCCATTTGTTATAGTGGATTATAATAAAATTAAATCTATTACAATAGGAAATTTATGAGCAGATTATTCGATTCAGAAATAGTTCAAAAAGAAATGGATGAAATGACTGAAACTTATACGGACTTGATGATGAAAGTTCCATACTTTGCTGTCATGAATAGAGAACAAAGAGAAGAAGTAATAGATGATATAGAAAAATTATGTGATAAACAAGAGATTCTATATAGTAGGGCAACACTTATGAATGATGAAGATAGTGAAAAACTTAAACAAAACTTTAAAAATGCTGCCATAGATTTGGGTATACCAGAGGAGATGGTAGGTCTTTCAATTTTTAAAGAAGCGAGAAAAGTGTGTCAAACTATGAGGGATAATCTTGACAATCTCTTATGAATACTGTATAATACAGACAATCCTACAATACAACTAATACGGAGAATACGTATGTCATTTGCTGCATTAAAAAAGCAAGGTTCTTTGCTTGATAAACTCAACAAAGAAATTAATAAGACCGAAGTAACTTCTGGTTTTATAGATGACCGTCTTTGGAAACCACAGATGGGCAAAGAAGGAATCGGTAGTGCTGTCATCAGGTTTCTACCACCTGCTAAGGGTAATGAATTACCTTGGGCAAAGGTATGGAGTCATGCATTCCAAGGACCAGGTGGATGGTACATTGAAAACTCATTAACTACAATAGGTCAAAACGATCCTGTCGGTGAATTAAATAGATCTTTATGGAACAGTGGGTTAGATTCAGATAAAGAAGTAGCACGAAAACAAAAACGTAAGTTATCATACTACAGCAACATCTATGTTATCAAAGATGCTGCATCTCCAGAGAATGAAGGAAGAGTATTCCTTTATAAGTATGGTAAGAAGATACATGATAAAATTATTGCATCAATGCAACCAGAGTTTGAAGGTGAGACACCAATTAATCCTTTTGATTTCTGGCAAGGTGCTGACTTCAATTTAAGAATTAAAAAAGTTGCAGGTTACTGGAACTATGATAGTTCTACTTTCGGTAGTGTCTCTCCACTGGGTGGATTTGATGATACTAAACTAGAACAGATTTATGATCAGATTCATGATCTTAATGAGTTTACAGGTGCTTCTAACTTCAAGACATATAATGAACTTAAGGCAAGATTAGATCTAGTTCTTAAGGGTACTAATCCTAGACGTATAGACGAAGAGGAATTAGAAAATGAAGTTGATGCCACGTTGGAATCGAAACCAACACCAGTAGAAACTACACCATCATCAGTCAACACGGACGACGATGCATTTAGTTACTTCGATCAATTAGCGAACGAAGAATTCTAAAACAAAAAGACCTCTACATATCGTAGGGGTCTTTTTTATTGCTATGAAATATCTTACTCACCCATTGACAGTCACAAACCTATGTCTTGTGGGTTCTCTTCTCTTGATACAGATAGTTCATACTCGTGCTCATCATAAAATGGAGATAGATGTTCATGCATATTGTAAAAACAATATGGAATATCAAGAGTCCTTAAACTCAGAGGAAGATTGGTGATAGGTGAGCGAAATCGACTTTTTTGTTTCAAAAAACGGGCAAAAAAAATTCGGGGGAAAAATGGTCAAAAGGGTCGATTAAGTATTTATACCTATTTTAGTTTTTAGATATACGAAGAGATTCATTTTTAAATTCTGTACTTGGTGAATATCTCATTTGCTCTATAAACAGTTGATTGAATTGTGGTATTAAATCTGGTTTTAACAGGATTATTTCTCTTTTTTTCTCATTTTGGTCTATTTCGTAAGTGTAATTAGAAACAGATATTCTTGATTGTAATTTAGGTAAAGTAACTCCTTCTGGAGTGATAAACTGATATTCTTCGGGAACAGTTACACCTCCTCTTAATATTATTTGACCATTATGGGATTGTTCTAAAGATTCATAATGATGCACTGCCTCAGGATCTTCGTAAGTAAAATTGACATAATTATCTAATGACATTTTAGATTTAGGCCAATCTTTGTAAAAATTTACTATATTGTTCAATAATAGTATAGTCCAATCATAATTAGGATCTTGATATAAATCCATTGATATGGTATCTGGTCTATCTCCATCTTCTATGATATAGTCGTCAAATGTGGTAATATTACCTTTTACACCATCAACTACTTTGATTCTAGAGAATATATTCTTAATTTGAATCCATTGACCATCAAATGGGTTCTTGGTATATTTAAGATATAAGAGATTTGGTATTTTATTGAAATATGCCATTATCTGTACTCCGAGTTATAGTTCTTTTTAGATCTTTCATAGTTCATGAAATTCAGTTCTTCTGGTGTTGCAGTATCTTCAATTTCATGAATATCCTGTCTTGTGAGTGTTGTTAGTTCAGAGAAGGATAAAGTTAATCTAACTGCTTGTACAAAATTATTAGGAGTTAATGCTAAAACGTTATCTGGAGTATAATTGACAGCAACGTTTGTTAATGCACAATATTTTGTATTTGGTAAAAATTGAGATATGTCCTTTTTACCAGATTGAACAATTCTATAGATAAAAGGATATTCTAAAAATAAACTATTGTTTGAACCACTTCTTCTACTGCCAGGATGCATACCTAACTTAAAGAATTTAATTATCTGTTTAATATCCTTTTCTTCATTACTATTTCTTGCTGCTAATAAGTAATCAAATCCAAACTCACGAACATTCATTTTTTCAAATGTTTGTAATGTGTTATCATTAAATGTAATTCCAAAAGCACCACCTAAAACTGAATCAGCATTCACACCTGATGTTTTAGGTGCTTTATTTATATTATCACTAATAATTTTATCAAAAGCAATTTGGGTTGCAGATGCAGCACCAGCACCTACTGCTTCACCTACACCACCAAAGGCAGCACCTGCAGCACCAAATGATACTTTATTCCAGTTAGCAGAGTATTTGTATTCTAAACTAGGGGGTATATACATTCTAACACATCCATTTCTACTATTTGATGGATCGTCACTTGATCTATTCCATTCTACTCTATCTGATGTTTGATCATTATTATTGCTTGTTTCTATTTGGTTTTTAGTTGCATTTGGTAAATTTGATTTTATTTCTTTATTAAGTCCTTTTGATCCCGAAATGGAACCAGAAAGCATATCTCTAATACTTTTAACTCCTAGAGATTGTGCTTTATTATAATCATACGAATAAAAATTGAGGTAGTATCCAGTTTTTTCAACTGACCTCGGATATGTTAATGATACTCCTGTATTTTTCATTAGATTTGTACTTTTTTGGCACTAACAAACTTACTACGATCATTATAAAACTGTTCTAAAGGCAAAACTGCCATTTCTAACACATCAGATTCTGGAATCTTAAAGAATAGATTATCTGCTTTGTCTATAATATATCTATGCCAAAGATATGGTGGTATTTTAGGGTTATTTTTATTTAGTATCTTTTCTGCAAGATTTACTCTTTTTCTTGCTTCCATATAATGAAGATTTGCTCCATAAAACCCATCATCGGTTGGTTTACCTACAATTACCATGGGATATCTATCCCAGTGTTCTAATCTTTTAAGAAATTTAGGTTTATATTCAAAAAGGTAAAACTCAGCAGGTTTTACATTATCCTCAGCAGTATCAAAGAGGTAGTTAAATGCTTCCGTTCTTTGTCTTGCTCTATTTCTTATTCCTTTTTCTTTTAAGTGAGATAAAATACTCATACCTTTAATTCTTTTTCTGTTAGTATTTTAAATTGCATATTTCTTGATTTGCAGTATTTTTCTGCTGCTATCCATTTTGCCTCATTGATTGCATACCTTGTTACCTCTGCTAGGTACTTTTTAGTTACTCTTGATTTCTTTACAGGTCGTTCAGTTTGTTTTGCTGGTTTTACTTCAATAACATACTTTGCTGTATTACCATGTGTAGTACGACATTTTACATAAAAATCAGGAAAATACCTGTGAACTCTACTATCAACAGGAGAACGATACGGTATAAAGAACTCTTCAGAACCCCATTCTAGTATATTTGTGTTAAGATCACACCATTGCATAAACTTTCGTTCCCATAATGACCTATAAATTACATTAGTTGGATCACCTTTGTACTTTCTAGGGTTAGTTGGTCTATACTTTCCAGAATATGCCATACTAAATATAAATAAACCGTCTATAGACCTATTTAGATGAAAATCAACGATATTAAAACGCATATAATTGGTAAATATGGTATTGCCAACTCAAATAGGTATCAAATATCATTTGTGCCTGGTCGAGACCTTAGTGGGTGGTTAAATTATTCACCAATGCAACAACCACAGTCATATGATAAGAACTGGAATACAAATAGTGGAAGAGCACAGATATTTAGTTGGTTAGCAGATGAGATACAATTACCAGGATATAACGTTGTTACTGGAGATTTGAAGGGATATGTACCTGGCATTAATATGAAGTATGCACACACTAAATCATTCCAAGAGTGTCAAATTGCATTCATATTAGATAGAGAGCATACACCTTATAAAATTATGCAAAAATGGGGTGAATATATTTTTGAGCATAATGATGAACCAACTATATCAGGAGAAAGAGGACGTGCAGCACCTGATTCTTATATAAAGACACGTTATTATGATGATTATACTGCAGATTTATTAATAGATAAGATTGAAACAAAAGATGAAAATGGGAAAGAAGTAGTATCAAGATATAGATTAACTAATGCATATCCATTTACTGTATCTGCTCTTACATACTCTAATGGTCCTAATCAACCACTCAGATTTATGGTAAATTTTAATTTTGAGTATATGAGAGAACTTGATCCACCAGATGTTGATCCCACTGAGGAAATAGTTGTTGGAAATCCGTGATATATAATATACCTATATTATACTTATGGCATTACCTAAATTAGAGACCCCAACGTATGAATTGACAGTACCTTCTACTAAAAAGAAAATAAAATATCGCCCATTCTTAGTTAAAGAAGAGAAAATTCTCTTATTAGCGTTAGAATCTGAAGATGATAAAGAAATTGCAAATGCAATGAAAGATTTGATAAGGGCATGTGTATTGACTAAAGGTATAGATCCAGATAACCTTGCTACATTTGATGTTGAATACATTTTCTTAAACATTAGAGGTAAATCTATTGGTGAAACCATTGATGTTAAAATATTATGTCCAGATGATGAAAAAACTGAAATAACTACACAAATACCGATAGATAAAATTAATGTTAGATTTACTAAAGGACATACTAATCAAATACAAGTTAGTGACGACCTTTGGGTTGAAATGAAATATCCAAACATTGATTCTCTTGCTGTACAAGAAGAAACTGTAGATGATACATTTAAGTTAGTATCTAAATCTATTAAAAAGATTTACAACGCTGAAGATGTGTGGGATTCTTCTACTACAACAGAGGATGAGTTTATGGAATTTATTGAATCAATGAATAGTAAGCAATTTGCTAAAATTCAAAAGTTCTTTACTACTATGCCATCATTGAAGCATACAGTCAAAATAATAAATCCTAATACAAGGGTTAAAAGTGAATACACAATTGAGGGATTATCCAATTTTTTCATATAGCCCTCTTCCATACCTCACTTGAGACCCACATACGGATCAATTTTGGTATGATGCAACATCATAAGTATGGTTTCGAGGACATTAATAATATGCTTCCTTGGGAACGAGACGTATATGTTGAGTTGTTAAGACAACATCTGGAAGAGGAAAAGAAGAAATTAGAAGAACAAAGGCAACGTAACCGATGAGTTCTCTTACTAAAGTTAATACAGAAGATTTACAAATGCGAGGGTATGTTGACCTTCAGCAGTCAATTTTTGATGTCAAATCAGCAATCTTTGGTAAGAAAATGCCTGAAAAGGTAGACGAACCTGAAGAGACAGAAGAACCATCAAGTGGTAATAATTTTAAAGTATTAACAAAACAGTCATTAAAATTAAGGAATACTGCTGTACTTATCCATAAACAAGCATTAATGGAGTTTAAGTATGAAAAGAGATTATTTGGTAATATTAAATTAAGTAATGCCCCTAAAAAGTATCAGACATCTGCTACTTTTAGAAAGAGATTAAAATTAAAAAAAGATTCTGAAAAGAAGTTAGATACTAGTAGTTTAAGAAATTTAATAGATGATTTGATAAAGAAATTTCTTAGGAAAGGATGGTTAAAAATAAAAAGAGGTATAAAGAGATTAATAGGAAAAAAAGGTATTAAATTTATACGAAGTATAAGAAAGTTATTTAGAAAAATTAAGATTAATTATAAACTGTTTAGAAGATTTGCATTTAAACCTTTTAGACAAGCAAGAAGATTTGTTCAAAGTTTACCTAAAAAGGCATTTAATCTTAGTAAGAGTTTAGTTAAAAAAGGTATATCTAGTGTTAAAACACAACTTTTAAAAAGAGGTGGTGTAAAGGGGATAAAATCTAGTGTTGGTAAGGTAGTTAAAAATACAGGTAAAATGTTATTAAAACGTTTTAAACTGTTTTATAAGGCAGGACCTGGTAGATTTATTAAAAAGATTCCATTAGTTGGTTCTATAATTGATTTTGCTATAAACTACTTTATTTTTAAAGAACCTTTAGGTAAAGCAGTATTAAAGGCAGCAGGTGCAGGTATTGGTGCTTGGGCAGGTGGACTTGCAGCAGCTGCTGCTGGATCTGTTATTCCATTTTTGGGAACAGCAGTAGGTGGTACTTTAGGTGCTATTGCTGGTGGTATGATTGGTGATGCTTTAGGTGGTTTATTATATGATGTTATTACAAATGTTGGTAAAGGTGGAGGTAGTAAACCAGTAGAATCTAAAGATAAAATTAAAGGTGCTAAAGATGGTGCTAAAGTCATGAAACCTCAGTTTGTACTTGTTGGTGAGGGTGGGGAAGATGAATGGATTGTACCTAAGAGTAAATTAGGATGGTGGATTGCACCATTGGTAGGAGATATTATTCAAGATACAGTTGATTCTGAACAGAAAGAAAGTGAAAAAATAAAAAGAACAGTAGATAAGATTCAAACTGGAACTACCACTGATAATAAATCAACTGATATAAAAAAAGAATTATCTGTTGTTAAATCACAGGAAAATATAGTTAAGAATATTCAACCAGTTAATAATACAGTTAATAATACCACAATTACTAATTCTCCAAAACCTGCTAATACTGCTCTAAATACTATTGAACCAGATCCAGAACCAGATTATTCTGAAGTGATACCATCTCTACTGGAACAACAAATAACTGTGGTAGAAAACGAACCAGAATTATTACCATTCCCAATTCCTATGGGAGGTGGATCAGAAAAAGATACTCCATATCCAGTATGGGGTCGTAGAGTGGTAGGTAATTGAAATGGAATATAAAAATTATACTAGAAGAGAAATATTAGATAAAGCTGAATATTATAGAAGTATTGGTAAAAAGAAAGAACAAAGAAAATTAGAAGATTATGTTAAAGCAGTAGATTATGGAACTGATGGATTTGGAGTTCCATATAAAACAATAAGTGAAAGTGAACTAAAGAAATTAATAGATGCAGATCCAGAACCAGAGAAACTTCCTACAGCAGCGAAGAGTGATAAGATGGGAGCAATAGATATTGAAGTTACTTCACCACCTGCTAAGACAACATTAGCATTACCACCAACACGTCAACTAGCATTACCACCTGCAAAAGAAGAACCTCCTAAACCTACTTCTATAGAATCAGATGAGGATTGGGAAGGTGATCCAATGGATCATCGTGATATTCCATGGGCTATGAGAGGTATAGATGATTTAAGGGATCAAATAGATAAAGATCCTAATATACCTTTTGGGGATGATAAAACTCCATATGAAGATGATATTACTCAGATTCTCAAAGACCGTGATAAGTCAATGGATGAAGATGAGAAAGAAAACTCTATACAACCTGAGGTATTATTAGATGGTGATTCTAGAGGTGATAATGCCAAACCATTACCAACTGCCAATGGTAAGAAACAAAGAAGAAAAACCAAAGGTAAACCAAAAATAAATTTAGGTAAAAAGATGCCTAAAAAATCTACAGGTGGATTAACTGGTGGATTGAAAGAAATAGCAGATAATATAAATGATGCAAGACAAGCATTGTTTGATTTTTATAAAGTTCAAAAAGATAGATTTAAGTTTAGAAAGAAACTTGATAAGCAACTTGCTACTAGAAGAGATGCTTTGAAGGATGAGAGAGCTTTAGAAGGAGTTTCTACTGATGACGAAGGAAAGAAAGATAATGTAACAAAACCAGAAAAAAGAGAACAAAGTGAACTTGAGAAGGGTATATTGGATGTTGGTGCAAGTGCACTTGCTGTTATGTTATTACCTTTAATTGTTAAAGGTATGAGTCCTTTATTTTCAGAACTTTCGGATGATTTAGAAAAACAAGAAGTAGAAGAACCTGATACAAAAGAGGAAGAACAACTTGCTGATGATTTTGAAAAAGATACTAATGAATTAAAAAAACAAGAAGAAAAAGTAGAAGAGGGAGGAGAAGAAACTACAACTGAAGCACAGAATACTGAAGAAACAACAGTAACAAATGTAGAATCTTCTCAAACTCAAGATACTAATTTAGAGTCAAATACTTCCACTATGGAAACTAACGTCTCTAATGAACAGCAATCAGAACAAGAAGAGATACCAGCTTTTGCTGAAGGTGGTAAGATAACGTCTGCAGAAGCACCTAGTCAAGGCACTAAAATGAGTGGTGTTATGTCACCACCAAAAACAGATAGTAATACCAGACAAGGACTGCAACAACTTTCTATAAAAGATCTATCTACTAAAGGGACAAAGGCACTTAGCACATTTGTAAAACCTATAAAAAGTGTATTTAAATTACCTAATATTGTTGCTAAAAAGACCTTAAATATAGGGAAAACAGTTTTAAATCCAGTATCAAAGATTGTAGGTAAAGCATTTGATATGACTCCAATGGGTATGGGAATGTCTATCTTAAAATCAATGAAAGGTGATAAGGGTGATAAAGGTGAAGA
>CETK01135152.1_pt1 | contig 16201 bp, 10 predicted proteins | sample 361431 | NCBI WGS metagenome assembly CETK01 (sample SAMEA2622452, study PRJEB7988) | marine metagenome | biome: marine biome (ENVO:00000447); feature: surface water layer (ENVO:00002042); material: "saline water (ENVO:00002010), including plankton (ENVO:xxxxxxxx)" | depth 5 m | reverse complement strand
AGGCCCCTAATGCAGATACTATCCGTGCACGTGACGATGAACGCATTTTGCAGAATGCGGATCTGACAGCAAAACCTGATGAGCAAGAAACAGACCTGCAGAAGCAGATGACTGCCTCATTCAGTGCTGAACAGCTCGCTTTGGCCCTCATTCGCCAGCACCGTCGTGATTTGACGGCACCTGAAGAACTGGGTGAAGCCGGTGATATGAACACGGCAGGTGAAGTAAAAACTTATTGCTGGTTTAGCCTGTCCTCTGGTAAAGGTCAGGATATACATGTACGTGGACTGCTCTCCCTTCTGTCTGAACGTGGTGGTGTTAAAAATTCAGATGTTGGCGACATCTATCTTCATCATTCTGAAAGTCATGTTGCGATTGCTGAACCAGCTTTAAGCAGTTTTTTGGGTCGGTTAAAAGATGGCCATCTCACAGATGACATAAAGGTCACACAGATTGACAGCCCAACTATTCCAGAAGGTAGAGACAAAGCAAATCGTAGGCAAAAGAAAACTTCTTTTCGTCAGAAAGGCCAACGCAGATCATCCAGCTGGAGGCCTGATAACAGAACCGAAAGACTGGAGCGTTCCGGCCCAAAAAGGCATAATCCGCTCAGTAAAGAGAAAGCATTCAGTAAGAAAAAATCTATTCGAAAGGATAAGTCAGACCAGTTTGGACAGGCAGACGAGACTCTAAAAGAAAAAAAGAAACGGCGAAAACTGCCTAAATCAAATAAATCAGAAAGACGGAATAGGGTAGAGAAACCATCAAAGGCAGGTCAGACACTGTCTATTTCTAACAAGAGTGGAAAAACCCATAAGCCAAAGCAGGGCGGCTTTAAGCCGGTAAGGCGAAAATCATCACACTAAGAAACAGGTGGGCTTGCTCACAGTTTTTCGCAGGATGGCAGTTTCGTGCAAAATGAAGATTGACAGTCTGAGTCGCTTTGAGCAAAACTCAAATTATTAGGATTTAGTGTCAACAGCAAAAAGGGAGGTGATCGAATGTCTAGTGTTATTTCATGGCGGACTGATCAGGAAAACAGGAATGCCAGAGTTATGGGGCAGTCCCTCTAGCCTTTGCGAACTGTTTGCGGCCTTCTTGTTGCTAAGTTAAGACTGACAAGACTGCCTCTGGTCGGCCCGACCAGTTTACAACACGAAACGTGGAAAACACGGAAAAAGAGATGCCGTTGTGCATCTCTTTTTTGTTGTTCAGCGAGTGGATTCTGGGAATCGGTTGTTCAGAGACTGTACTATCTGATCAATGAATTTTGCTGCGGCTACAGATAAAACACGTCCTTTGCGTTGCACGAGATGCACAATGCCTGGAGGAACATCCCGTTCATCAATGGCAATTGATTTTAGTCCTGTCATAATTTGGTTATTTTCCTCAAAGCTAAGCGGAATCGCAAAGCCAATAGCATTTTCATTGCGAATATAATCTGAAATAAAGTTTGGCTCATCAGTCTTTATCACAGTCTGCAGATTTGCGGCTGTGCGCAACCTCCCAACCTCCAGCATTGTTTTCAAGCCGCCTTCAGATAAAGGTGAGATGATCGGCCAGGCTAAGCAATCCTGAAGTTTGAGGAACTGCTGCTCTGCTAAAGGATGACCCTTATGAACCAGTGCAAAAAGGGGTTGTGATACCGAAGCTACAATATCGAGATCAGAAGGCAGCACAGAGTCAAAGATAAAGGCCATATCTATTTCAAAATTTATTAGTGCGGTCAGGCTCTGTTCTGGTGTTTGACGCAACACATCAAATTGCACCGCTTGAAAATCTTGACGGTACTTCGCGATCTGCCCTGGCAGGAAGGATGACAAAATCTCGGGCCCTCCACTGACGATAACGTGACCACGACGCACACCAGAGAGATCTGAGATTTGCGAGAGAACACGTGACAAATCGGTCATTTGGCTGCGTATATGTTGAATAAACAACTCGCCAGCTGTGTTCAGCCTGACGCCGGAAGGAAGGCGCTCAAACAAGGGTGTCCCAACCTCTTCTTCGAGTGCCAAAATCCGTCGGTTCAGTGCGGTAGAGGTAATATTTAATTTCTCTGATGCTTTCCGTATCGATTTTTCTCTCGCCACAACATCAATGTAGTGCAGATGGGTTAAATGGCGCATATCTCTTGCTCCTATTCGTCAAGTCCTTTGGTTTCAGTGGACAAGAACAGCCTTCCCTGCATTGTTCATAACGCCTTGTGCTTTAAGGTCAATAGACGATGGTGCAAAAAATGCATCACAATGAATAAAATGCAGCACAATATTTTTCCACAATGGTCTGGTAACACAATGGCAATTAAATTCTCAATACTTGCATAAAGAATGAGTTTTGCATTTTACAACGCATTTGATGAGAACCGTGTAACAACACAAAATAGAGGACGCTATGAAATATATCATTGCAATCATTCAGCCAGGAAAGCTCGATGCCGTCCATGAGGCTTTGGGCGTGATAGGCATTTCCGGAATGACCGTGAGTGAAGTTCAGGGATACGGGCGCCAAAAAGGTAAAAGCGAAATGTATCGCGGAGCCGAATACGCCGTAAATTACATACCAAAAATCAAAATCGAAGTTGCAGTTGAGAAGAAGGTATCTGAAGACGTTGTCTCTGCGATTAAGAACGCTGCAGGGACTGGCAAAATTGGTGATGGAAAAATTTTCGTGCTTTCACTCGAAGACGCAATGCGGATACGGACAGCTGAAACAGGCGCAGATGCGCTCTGATTTAACCAAGTAAATTCAAGGAGCATTACAATGATGCGTTTAATAAAAATTTTTACTCCTTTGGTGGCCGGGCTTTCTATTGTCAGCACACCAGTAATGGCACAGACAGTGCCTGAACATGGAGTTTTCGTTTTAAATTCACTTTTGTTCTTGATTGGTGGATTTTTAGTTATGTTTATGGCATGCGGCTTTTGCATGTTAGAGGCTGGTTTGGTTAGAGCCAAGAATACAACCACTCAATTGACGAAAAATATCGCTTTATTCTCAATTGCAGCGATGGGATACTACCTGGTAGGTTATAACTTAATGTACCCGCTGGGTGATTGGGCGGTTGATGGTGTTTTGTCAAACTTGTTTCCTGCTGTAGCAGTGATGGAAGCTGTCGGTGTGACAGCTGACGGAGCAGACGATATTTCATATGCCTCAACAGCGTCTGACTATTTTTTCCAGCTGATGTTCTGTGCGGCAACAGCATCGATCGTTTCTGGCACCGTTGCTGAGCGCATTAAATTATGGCCGTTTTTGCTTTTCACATTTATTCTGACTGCCTTGATCTATCCTTTTCAAGCCAGTTGGAAATGGGGCGGTGGATTTCTCGATGCACTTGGGTTTCTTGATTTTGCAGGTTCTTCAGTTGTGCACTCTGTTGGCGGATATGCAGCTTTAGCTGGTGCCATCGTCCTGGGAGCAAGGCACGGTAAATATAAAAGAGATGGAAGCGTATCCCCTATGCCTGGAGCAAATCTGCCATTAGCCACACTTGGAACGTTCATTTTATGGTTAGGTTGGTTTGGTTTTAATGGTGGCTCACAACTTGCGATGGGAACTGTTGGTGATGTTGCTGATGTGTCGAGGATTTTTGCTAACACAAATGCAGCCGCCGCTGGTGGTGCGATAACAGCACTTATTCTAACGCAAATAGTTTACAAAAAGGTTGACCTCACCATGGTTCTCAACGGTGCGTTAGCCGGTCTGGTATCAATAACAGCTGAACCACTTACTCCGGGTCTTGGAGTGGCTACATTAATCGGCGGTTTTGGTGGCGTTATTGTAGTATTTGCAGTGCCGATATTGGATAAATTCAAAATTGATGATGTTGTTGGGGCTATTCCTGTGCACCTTTTCGCAGGCATCTGGGGTACATTGGCCGTAGTGATTACCAATCCTGATGCAACATTGATGGCGCAGCTCGCAGGGATCGTTGTAATCGGTCTTTTTACCTTCATCGTGTCACTTACAGTCTGGATGATTTTGTCAAAGAGCATAGGAATTCGAGTGTCTGAAGAAGCTGAAATGGCCGGATTGGATAACTCTGAATTAGGAATGGATTCCTATCCGGAATTTTCCCGCTAAAAATTAAAAAGCTTTGCTGGGAGACGCTCCCCCCTAAAGACATCTCTCGGCTTTTCAAAGATGACCTGTGCTAAACAGTGGTGCAGGTCATTTTTTATGGGATTGCAGTTTTGTCTTAATATCATTGTGTGCAATAAGAACTTTATCGGTAATGACAAAATAGGGTGCTCAAATCATGTCTCAAGAAACTGTTTTTGATTTTCGCAGCGATACGGTTACACGGCCTGATGATGCAATGCGGGCGGCGATGGCCGCTGCTGAAGTTGGAGATGACGTTTATGGCGATGATAAAACAACTGCTAATCTTGAGGCGCGTGTCGCCGATATGCTCGGTAAGGCTGCTGGATTATTTGTTTCATCTGGGACACAGTCTAACCTGATCGCGATTTTATGCCACGCAGCACGCGGTGAGGAATTTTTGTCGGGTCGGTCTTATCACACGGTCTATTATGAAGCAGGTGGTGCAGCAACTCTTGGCGGTGTCATTCCTTGTCCACTACCAGTCGATACAGCGGGTCGCCTTTCTGCAGCAGATATAGACAAAGCTGTTAAACCAGATGATTTTCACCATCCTGTAACCAGATTATTATGCCTCGAAAATACAGTGAATGGGCGCATACAGACAGCAGCGCACTTATCTGATTTGTGTGCGGCAGCCAGACGCCATAAGCTGAACTGCCATTTGGATGGTGCGCGATTGATGAATGCGGCTGTTGCCTGCAACATGGATGTAAGTGCATTTACGGCTGGTTTTGATAGTGTCTCCTTATGTCTGTCAAAAGGGTTAGCCGCACCTGTTGGCTCTGTGTTGGTTGGCGACCAGGCCTTTATTTCCAGGGCCCGCCGTTTGCGCAAACAACTAGGTGGCGGCATGCGTCAGGTTGGCATGTTGGCAGCGGCAGGTCATCATGCACTTGATAATAACATTAGTCGTTTGCACGAAGACCATCAACGTGCTTTTACCTTGGCGACCGCTTTGAGAACTATACAGAATGTTCATATCGATATGGATACCGTAGAAACAAATATGGTTTACGTGGACATGCCAGAAGACAGGAAAGCAGGACTAAGATCCTATTTGGCAGAAAAGGGTCTTTTGATCAGCCCGGCAAAAAACACCTTTCGGCTTGTCACTCATAAAGATATTCCAGAACACGCTATCGAACGGTTTGCAGATTCACTGGCTAGTTACATGAGAAACCATTGAAACATTCTGTCGAAATTAGATATTTTAGAAAATATATTCTAGGCGAGCTGAATTGTTTTACACCTAGCTTTATGCTGTTATTTAACATTTAAAGTTTTGGCCGATTTTCAGAAATAGAGTAATTTCAAGGAGGCTGTGAGATGGTAAAGACAACCAGATCACCACATCCTTATGAGGACAGCAAAGACCGTCATGCCCGTGAAGTTGCCTCTATGTACGGGTTAACCCCAAAGGTAGAAGCGGCAATCCGTTGTACTATTAAGAACGACCAGTGGCATCGGTTGAGGATGTTGATAGACCCCCTGCATCCGGCAGACAAAGCTGACTTACTGGAGAGAATTTCTTCAGAGGATTTGCGCATATTTGTTAGGCAATTAGGGTCAGATTTTGATGCCGAAATTCTGCCTTATCTGCATGAGGAGGTCCGTGAGAATGTTCGGGATTTGCTGGATCCTGATGTGTTTGCTGCCTCTCTGCCTGAGCTGGACTCAGATGATGTTGTGACTATTGCTGAAGAGCTGGCGCCTGAACAGCTTAATGAGGCCTTGGCGGCGCTATCTGCTCAGGAACGTGTACTTGTTGAACAGAGCTTGGCTTACCCTGAGGACTCGGCTGGCCGGATGATGCAGCGTGAAATGGTTGTCGTGCCGCCTTTCTGGACAGTTGGGCAAACGATTGATTTTCTGCGTTCATCTGAACTTGATAGAGACGAGTTTTATCTAATCATGGTGACTGATGCTAGCGGTCATCCTATTGGTGAGGTGCGGTTGAATAAACTGTTATGTACACAACGTCCACGCCGCATTGCCGAGATTATGGATACTGAAATACGGTCAATCCCGGCAACCATGGATCAGGAAGAGGTCGCCTTGCTTTTCCGTCGCTACGGAATGATCACCACGGGTGTGATTGATGAAGAAGGGCGTCTAGTCGGGATCATCACATTAGATGACATTATTGATGTGATAGATGAAGAGGCTGAAGAAGATCTGATGGCACTTGCTGGGGTGTCTGATGCCTCAATCCGCACATCCGTTCTGGAGACTTTTCAGGGACGTGCACCCTGGTTGTTTGTGAATTTGATTACTGCTGTTATTGCGTCAGTGGTTATCGGCTTTTTCGAAAGCACTATTGAAAAGGTCGTTGCGCTTGCTGTGTTGATGCCGATAGTTGCTTCAATGGGCGGGAATGCAGGCATACAGACGGTAACGGTTGCTGTTCGCGCGATTGCTATGCGTGAATTCAGTCCCAAAGTTGCGGTTACCTTTGGGCTACGAGAATTATATGTCGGCATAGCCAATGGCCTAATTTTTGCGGTGGTGACGGCTGGACTATCTTATGTTTGGTTTCATGATGTCCAGATTGCCCTGGTGCTTGGAATTGCGATGCTTGTTAATATGGTTGTTGCTGCCATTTCAGGAACCCTGATTCCACTTTCGCTGGTTAATCTAGGTGTTGATCCAGCAATCGCATCATCTGTTTTCATTACTACAATTACGGATGTGATTGGGTTTCTTGTGTTTTTGGGATTAGCGGCCCTTTATCTTCTTTAGACTGATAGTTTAAAAAATTTTTAGTTTTTCAAACTTGTCGACGTTTGAGCTGCTGATTAAATTAGGTTTATGACGGTTCATTTAAAAAAGCTTTCTGTTGGCTCGTTATCGCTTGACGATTTGAAAGCGAGGCAGTCTCGCCGCACAATCCAAGGTCTGCCGATTATCCATCCTACTCGGAACTGGCCGCGCCGTTCTGCTGAGCTTCTGGATGGCGGCTGCTTATTCTGGATTATAAAGGGACAGATTTGTGTGCGCCAACCTATTGCTGATTTAATCGAGGTAAAACGTGCGGACGGCCAGCCAGTCTGCGGAATTGTACTAGCTCCTGAACTTATTCCGGTTTGGCCTCGTCGTGTTCGCATTTTTCAGGGCTGGCGATATCTGGAAACAGAAAATGCACCTGATGATATGCCAGTCAGCGATGAGGAAACACCAATGCCGCCTGAGCTGTTATCAGAACTGCGTGAACTTGGCCTGCTTTAACGCCTATTAATTTGTCTATCTCTACTGATGTAGCAAGACTTCAGGATGTTTTTATGTAAAGGTCGATGTATTTTTGATCTTATTTAAAGGGTTTCTGCAGGCTTAGCACATCTAGATAGGGGTTGTCAGTAAGCGGGTCTTCAGTTGCGACCAGTTCTGGATCGAGCTCGCTCCAGGCTGTTTCTGGGTTTAGGCTTGCCGCTACAGCTGTGCCCTGGTCAGGTACAGCAATGAAGGGGCCTTGTGCCTCTGCAGGCACAGCCTCTCGCATATACATACGGGCAAGAACAAGCAGGCCCAGTCCAATATGAACAGCAGATAGCATCGCAAAAAACATATAACTGCCGAATAAATCTACCAAAGCGGCGATAATGGGCGGACCAAAAATCGCCCCGATTCCGTTGACTGTGATCAGAGCTGAAGCGGTGCCGACCATCTGACTTGGACTGAGGTAGTCATTCGCATGGGCAATACACAGCGAATATATTGTCATTGAAAAGCCTCCAAAAATAGCTGTGAGCCCAAGTAGAGTCCAGTAATTTGACAGCCCAACAATAGATGCAATCGCAGCAGCCAAAGCAGAGATACTGGCAACGATAAGGATGACTAGCCGCCTGTCAAACCGGTCAGACATGCGACCAATTGGATATTGCATGACTACATTTGCGATTGTGAAAGAGGCTAGAAAAATTGATCCCTGCTGATTTGTCATGCCGATGATGTTTGCAAAAACTGCACCCATCCCAAAAATCATTGATGCTGCGAAACCTTGCAATCCCATTCCCACAAAGGCCAGTGGCGAAATTTGGAATAAGCGGCGGAGCGGCACAGTTTCTGGTTCTAAAAATTCTGGTGCCTGAGATGCAGTAACCAATATCGGCACTACCGCCACTGAAACGAGAATTGATACAGTCAGAAATAGGATGTTGGTTATCCCATCATCAAGGCCGCCAAACAGTTGTCCTACGCTCAACCCAGCCATAGTAATGATCATGTAAACGGCCAGCATTTGGCCACGTGTTTCATTTGTGGACTTTTCATTTAGCCAACTTTCAACCACAATATACATGCCAGCATAGGCAAAGCCGGTGAACAAGCGCATGACCGTCCATAAAACTGGGTCCACCGCAATTATATGAATAAGAACGGCGGCTGAAGCGATAGCTGAAAGTGCACCGAATGTGCGGATATGTCCGACGTCCTGCAGAATTTTTGGCACTAAATGAGAGCCACCAAAAAAGCCAACAAAATATCCGCCCATCATCAATCCAGATACCGTTGTGGTGAAACCGGCAGACGAGGCCCTGACCCCTAATAGGAAGACCAGAATTCCATTCCCAATCATGATAAGTAACAGGCCAAAAAATAATGGCCATGAGGAAATTAAAGAGCGAAACATAATCATTGATCTCCGGACTAGTTTAGCATTACCTATCTCTCAGGATTTTACTGAAATACAATCTTCTTCTTACCTCTTTATGAAGCCTCGAATATCTGTAAGAAAAAGGTCTTGCTAATCTAAATCCGTCTCAAAAAAGTCGTGTTCAGATTAATCTCACGCTTTAATCGTAATAATCAGTCGGTCGACTGCAAAAAGCTATCTAATGCGGAAGCTATATGCCTACAGATATTTTCTATATGAAGGGGGATGTCGCCGGCTGTTGCTAGACCAAGCTGGTCTGCTAGAGCTTGCCAGGTTTGAGGGTTTTCAGACGCAGTCATTTCACCTGATGACCTGCCCAGACATAGGCTTGTAAAGTGAAGGATAAGCTCCAAATCATGCAGACCTGAGCATACTTTTCTGATCATATCCTTCTGGCTAGACTTTCGGATTAGCTTTTGCAGCATAATTTGAGCACCGCCTGCAGGATCACTTACTAGGGCAGTGTGGCCACCTTTAACTGCCATTAAAATTGCTAAAAATTCGGCATCTAAAAACCCGCCAGGACGTTTTTTCAAGGCTTGAGCTGCGCTGGGATTAGTCCTTAGACGCTGTCGCATCAGACGGATATCTTCGAACAAACTCTTTGGCACTGGCGGAGAGGTCTTAATATTTAAAAGTGTCTGTTGCACGGTAGTAACGAACGTCTTATCTACATTAATAGTCCTCGCTTTAAGGAAGGCACAATATTCCCATGGCCATGCTTCACCTGCGAAATAGGCAGAGAGTCTCTGAATATGAATCGCCAAAGAACCTGCTTTTCCGTCGGGGCGGAGGCGTGTATCTACATCAAACAATTTGCCCTTTGTTGTTTGTGCAGACAGCCAACTGATGATTAGCTGAGACAACCTATTATAATAGCGCCCAGCCTCTAAAGCCTGTTGGCCATCTGATAGAGTGTTGGAAGGGCTGTCATAAACAAACATCAGGTCTAAATCTGAAACGGATGTAAGCTGCTGACAACCTAGGCGGCCTAACCCAATTACCGCAAATTGTTCCTCTGGCAATTGGCCGTAACGCCTGCGCATGTCCTGACGCGCCATCTTTGTGATTTCATGAATGCATATATCGGCAATTTCAGATAGGCGGGCACTGGCCTCTCGCACATTGCACAATCCCTGCAGCAAATGCACATCTACCCTAAACCTCTCTTCACTCGCCCATAAACATAGCTGGTTTAGGGCTTGTTCTGGTCCGCCAGCCTCTCTTGCATATTCTGTAATCGATCGTAGACTAAGAGGATCAGTTGCAAAGGGGGTGAAAAATTCTGTGTTTAGTAGCAGGTCAAACAAGCCAGGCTTTTGGCCAAGCTGCCGGGTCAGAGCGGGTGCTTTGACCAGCACACTACCAACAAGGTCAGCTAATTGTGGATAATGCACAAACAGGGCAAAAATCTGTGCCCCTGCGGGCAAATTCCGAATCAAATCTGTAAAGCAGGCAAAAGCAGCATCCGGATCAACTGCATCGCCCAAACGCCTGAGGAAAGCAGGCAGAAACTGTGTCAAATAATGGCGAGCCTTCTCGCTTCTTGTTGCAGGAATACGTCCCGACATCCAGCCGTCAATGATATCTAACATATCCTCAGGGCGTGAGAAGCCAATTTCAGCCAACCAGTAGAAATTTGCTTTTCTATCAGCAGAACTGGCTAACTTGTAATCCTTACTATTTGCAATTTTCTGATGTGCGGCGAGCAGCTTGTCCATCAGAGGGTGCGCACACGCTGCTTTTGTTTCGGCCTGCAGTCGTTGCAGCTCATCACGTAATGCAGCAGCATTCTGGTGGCCGGCGAAAGCTGCAAATCGGTTCATATCTTCTAGATTGCGGGGCATGTTGTGTGTTTGGGTGTCTCGCAGATATTGCAATCTGTGTTCTAGCCGCCGCCAATTGCTGTAACAGGCCTTCATTGAGGAAACTTGATCTGCATTTAGCCAGCCTTCATCTTCAAGTGCGTCAAGAGCTGCAAAGGTTTGGCTCTGTTGGAACTTGGGATGCCGCCCGCCGCCAAGAAGCTGTAGAAGATGGGTTAGTAATTCGATATGTCTGATCCCAAACGCACCCAATTTCACATCAAATCCCAGATAATCTGGTGCTGGAGGCAGATGGCGTAACCATATCTGCAAGTCATCCAGAACAGTGTAATCTAGATTGCGCCGCCAGATGAAAGATGAAATTTGCGCTAAAAAGTAACGGCCGAGTTCTAAGTTACCTGCGACGGGCCTTGCTCTTATGAATGCTGCTCTTTCCCATGTGCGAGCGATTGATTCATAATAAGAAACAGCCGCATCAGTTGTAAGGCACAATGGGGTTCCCGCCGGATCAGGACGCAACCTAAAGTCAACGCGCCAGCCAAAGCCATCTTTTGTCTGTTGACTGAGCAACTGGCTTAATCTGCGAGTCATTGTATTAAAATGTTTGGCCTGCTTTTCTGATGCACTAGGATCTTTTGTTTTGTCTGTATGCGGATCATACAAAGAGATTAGGTCAATGTCAGATGAATAATTTAGCTCGCCCGCACCAAGCTTGCCGAGGCCGATGATTACCCACCCACACTCCTCAACAGCCCGTCCTTTTAATAAGGATGTGACGACACCCTGCAAGGCGAACTCAGCAATCTGTGTTAGCAATGCCCAGGATTGCTGAATATTTATAAAGGCCAGAAGCTCACTAAACGCAATCGCCAGATGCGAACGGTTACGAAACTTCCGGATATCAGCCAACAACCGTTGATCATTGGGGTTATCCTTAAAAGCTGCTTGCCATTGTTCTTTGCTTTCATTTAACACTTGTTCCCAGTTGCCAGCCATAAGCGCAGGCACATCATCTGCAAATAAGCCAGCCAGCCGTTGCAAGTGCGGACTTTCTGCCAGAACGGCTGCCAGCTGACCAATCTGTTCAGTAGAGGCTGTGTGTCCAGCCAGAAGGGTGGCGTCCTTGTGCCAACCAGCTGCTTGGTGTGCATCCAGTTCAGAAGCCAGTTGCGGTAATGCGGCTTTGTCTAATGCCTTTGTGTTTCCCATATACTCAAATTCTCTTCAGTTATTGACAGAAACATTCAAAAGACGAGCATGACCGGAGTTCACCAGATGCATACGGCGCCACCATCTGGTTACAAGTATAATTGCATTCAAGGTTAATCCCAATCCTAGACCAGCCCATACTGCCACTGGCCCCCATTTCAGCCAGAAGGCCATCAGAACTCCGCTGCCTAGGCTGACAATCCAAAAACAAATAAATCCGTAAAATGCTGGGATTTTTGTATCATTCAAACCCCGCAGATTTGCCGTTGCAATTACCTGCAGACTATCACCAAGCTGAAACAAAGCAGTTATCAATAACATTGGCACAACAAGAGCAATTGTCTGCGCACTAAGTGAATCTGTTGGATTGATAAACAAAAATCCTAGCTTTTCAGCAAAAATAAAAATCATACCAGTCAGTAGAATAGCCATCAAACAGCCAAGAAAGAGACCCCCATTGCCATACTGGCTAACCTGATGCAGGTTACCTGCTCCGGCAGATCGCCCGACTTTAACAGCACAGGCTTGCGCAACAGATAGCGGAATCATAAAGACCATAGCAGCGATTTGATTTGAAATAGCGGCGGCTGCTAGAGAGCTAGCGCCAAACAGGCCAATAATAAAAGCGGCAACGCTGAACATGCCAGTTTCAGACATGACCAGAAAGCCATTTGGCCAGCCTATCTGAATAATTTTTTTCATGATGGGGACATCTACAGCCCACCACCGCTTAAAAGGTTGTGTAGCCGCAAAAGGCTTTTTGATCTTGATCATCAGTCCTAGATACAGGCACATAATGATGTACGTAAGCGATGTGGCAAGGGCAATACCGCCCAACCCAAAAGAAGGTAAGCCAAACAGGCCATGCGCTAATATTGGATTAGCGCACAGATTAAATCCCAGACCAACAAGAGTGGCGTTAAGCTGGGGTCTGGTCTCGCCATGTCCCGTCGTAAAAAACCGCATGGACAGAAAAATTAAAGAAGCAGGCAGACCAAAAGCTGACCAAAACAGAAAATTGCGTGCATGTGTGGCGATTTCTTTTGACTGCCCTAAAGTAAGCAAAATCGTCTCACCAGCCAGCAAAGGGATCATAAAACACAAACCGAGACCAGCCGATAAGATAAGCCCTTGTCGGAAGACGCGGCGGGCAATTTCAGGCTGTTCCGCACCCAAGGACTGGGCAACCAATGCTGAGATAATACTTAGTAACCCAAGCGACACAAAATAAAAGGGCTGATATAGGCGTACCGCAAGTGACCCTGCCGCTAGGTCAAAAGTGCTCAACTGGCCCATCATCCATAAATCTGCTGTCAAAATTCCAATTGAAGCAAATTGCGCAATACATATGGGCAAGGCAAAGCGGCCTATTTCAAAGAGCAATGATAAAGTTGGCCTCGTAAAAGGTAAAAGTGCTTCTCCTGACATATTAGCCCTAATAAAAAAGAGGGAAATAGATGCTGTCAGCATCAAAGCAGGACTAACTGGGAATGTCATGCAAAAAGATTTTGCCGGAACTAAGCAAGTTTTTGGAAGACAGCAGATTGTTTTTTTTTGAAAAAACCAACCGCTCAGGGAGTTTTTAAGTATATATTGTAAGGTAAGGAGAAGGAGGCGTACATGAGCCTTATCTTTGTCCCTGTAAAACTTCGTTTTAGATACCAGAGTTGTTAATATTTTTAACTTACAGGTCACACTAAATTCTTACAGGTAGATTATGTTATTAATCAGAGTCATCCTTACCAAGGTGCTTCCTGCGCTGCTAATTTTAGGTTTTTTTATTTCTGTTTATAGCTGGTTGCAGGCAACAAAGCAGACCGTCAAATCTCAAGCGCCTGAAGAACAAAACTGGATTGTCCGAAGTGTGGCTGTCCAGCAAGTTGATGTTCAAACGTTGGAACAGGCTTTTGGAACAGTTGTTGCCGCTAGAGAAGCGCATCTTCGGTTTGGAGTTTCTGGTGAGGTGGATCGTGTCTCAAATGATTTACGCAATGGAGCAGACGTCAAAACAGGCGCTGTACTCGCCAGCTTAGACACAGAACGCTTACAGCTAGCTCTTGATAAAGTTGAAGTGCAAATAAAAGCGGAAACGTCCCAAATCAAAGAATTTACTGTTCAGCTGGCGCTGCGCCAAAGGATGGCAGAACGGGCTCAATCCTTGTCTGAAAAAGGTGTTGGCTCACAAGCTGAGGTGGATGACGCAGAGCTGGCTGTCTCGCAAGCTTCAAACCAGCTGGCCATGGCAAAATCAAGGCTGGCAGAATTAAAGGTAAGTCTGCGCCGGCATCGTAAAGATTTAGGAGATGCCGTTCTTAAAGCCCCCTTTGATGGGTCACTGTCTGGCGTTGATCTGGCGATAGGTAATCAGGTTAGCAACACTTATTTAGTTGCGACCCTGACTGATCTATCCAGCCTTGAGGTTTCATTTGTTGTTCCTGCTGACATCTATGCCAATGTCATAAATTTAATTGGCCAGCAGGTCGCTTTAAGCTGGTCATCTGAAGGAAGTGTTGTGTCAGAAACGACAGCGACCATCACGCGTGCCGAGGTTGTTGTTGACCGAAAAGAGGGTGGAGGCCGTCTTTATGCTGAGCTGCCAGATGATGCCGCGCGGTCTGTGCCGCCTGGAGCATTTGTTGAGGTGTCTTATTATGGACGGATGATGACCGGTGTAATTGAACTGCCTGAAGAAGCACTTGTTGGCCAAGACCAAGTGTTTGTAATTGAACAGGGCCGTGCAATGCAGCGGCAGGTTGTTTTGCTGCACCGCAGCCCAGGATGGATTTGGGTGCGTGGTGATTTGAAGACAGGTGATAAAGTAATCGCAACGCGGTTGCCGGGTATTGGTAATGGCCTTCGTGTCCGAGCGGTTACATCTGTTCAGTAAGAGCAATCAGTGACCTAAAATACAGATTTATTAATATTAGAAAAGTAGGTGATTGATGTTCAGCCCGTTTATTGAATTTTTTGTAAAGCATCGTACAGCTGCAAACCTCATTATGATTATAATGATCATTGTTGGGGGAATGTCAGCTGCGCGTCTGAACAAACAATTCTTTCCAACAATTGATGTTGAGGTAATTGGTGTCAAGGTCGAATGGTCTGGGGCTACAGCTGAAGATGTGGATAGTAATGTCATCCAGCCACTTGAACCTGAATTGCGCACCATCGCAAATGTAAAAAAGGTGATGTCGCACTCTTATGAAGGGGTGGGAGTAGCACAGATTGAATTTGTGTTTGGTGCAGATATGCAGAAGGCACTAGCAGATGTTGAAGCTGCTGTTGGTCTTGTAGAGTTTCCTCGCGATTCGGAAGCACCCAAAATTGTTAAGGGTGAGTTTTTTGACACAGTCAGCCGTTTAGTTTTGCATGGCCCCTACAGCCTATCTGCACTTCGTTATTATGCTAAGCTGATTAAGGAAGATTTATTGCAAGGCGGCGTTGATAAGGTTGAACTGGTTGGCCTGCCAGATGAAGAAATACGGATTGAAATCCGAGAGGTTGAACTGGCGCGTCTGGGCCTAACTTTATCTGATATTTCCAAAACCATTTCTGGCAGTTCTGTTGATGTGCCAGCAGGTCGGTTTGCCGATGGGGCTTTGCGCGTGCGCTCAATTGGTTTGCGTAAAACTGCGGCTGAGTACGAAGATATTACCATTCTAGTGCGCGCTGATGGCAGTATTGTAAAATTAGGCCAAATCGCATCCATAATAGATACAATACAAAATCCAGCAGTCTTATTTGAACATAAAGGTCAACCAGCTGTTGAAATCCATGTGATGCGGGGTAAAAGTAGTGACTCTTTAGAAACAAATGAAGCTGTTCAGACATACATTTCTGAAAAAATGCTCTCACTGCCACAGGGTCTTCAGATAGATCAATATAATGTGCAGGCCAATCTCATATCAGAGCGTATTTGGTTGATGATAGAAAATGGTGGTACTGGTCTCATCCTCGTCCTATTAGTTTTATTTGCTTTTTTGCCATGGCGTATTGCGTTTTGGGTGGCCACAGGGATTCCTATAGCATTTTTGGCAACTTTTGGTGTGATGTTTGCCACAGGCCAAACCATAAATATGATTTCTTTATTCGGTCTGATTATGGCATTGGGCATCGTGGTTGATGATGCTATTGTTATTGGTGAACATGCTGAACATCTTCGAAGACGCCGAAATTTGAAAATTGAAAAAGCGGCTATCTTATCTGCTATCCGAATGGGTCCTCCTGTTATTTCAGCAATGTTGACAACTGTGGCTGCGTTTTTGCCGCTCTTTACTATAAAAGGAGTTATTGGCGTAGTTATCGGCGCGATACCTGCGGTGGTCTGTGCCGTTTTACTTGCTAGTCTAGTCGAATGTTTTCTGGTTCTTCCCGCTCATCTTGCTCACTCAGGTATAGATAAAGATAAAGG